>OFLZ01000049.1_pt1 | contig 105576 bp, 102 predicted proteins | sample 1541321 | NCBI WGS metagenome assembly OFLZ01 (sample SAMN04209223, study PRJEB22552) | human gut metagenome | biome: gut; material: feces | host: Homo sapiens | place: USA: Oklahoma | reverse complement strand
AGCCACAAGGCTGGATACAATGGGTCATACTTGCCGCAGTAAGTTTAGGACAGGGTTATGTTATAGCAGCTGCGGCGATCTGTTTGAATCAGTTGATAAAACAGCATATTAGAGCTGGAGAATTAAAATTTGGATTTGATGGAAAGGAGGACAATACCGATGAACAGACAAGGAATTGATGTATCCAAATGGCAGCCCAAGGTGGATTGGCAGAAGGTAAAAGCGGATGGTATCGACTTTGCCATCATTCGTATCGGCTACTGCTACAACAACGGCGTATTGAAGCTGGACAGTGCCTTTACGCAGCACATTAAGGGTGCGCTGGCGGCAGGACTGGATGTTGGCATCTACCTGTACAGCTATGCCATCACTGTACAGGCAGCAAAGAGAGCGGCGCAGGAGGTTATCAAGGCGGTCAAGCCGTACAAGCTGACCTACCCCATTGCCTTCGACATCGAGTATGAAAGCATTTACACCGGCGGCAATAAGCAGACCAACACCGACATCTGCAAAGCATTTTTGGATGAGATTGAGGCTGCTGGCTACTATGCTATGCTGTACTGCTCTAAAGACTTTTTGGATAGCTACCTCTACCCTGTGCAGCTGACCGCCTACGACAAATGGATTGCACAGTATGCAAGCAAATGCACCTGCAAACATCCATACGGCATCTGGCAGTATACTGGTACTGGCAGAGTCAACGGCATTGTTGGAGACGTAGACAGAGACATTGCATATAAGGACTACCCTTCTATCATTGCAAAGATGAATAAGCAGCAAAATCCTCAGAAATTCAAATTACCCTATACTGTCATTGTATCTAATGGAAATGTACAAGAGTTGTCCAAACGAGGATACTTTGCATTTACCAGTGAAAACAAATGCTGTGTGGGTAAATTTGCTACTCAGCAGGAAGCTGAGATCACCCAGAAAGACCTAGTTGCCAAAGGATACTCATGTAATGTGGGTAGATGGTAAAGGAGAATATTTATGGAAATTGATGTTACACAGATCGCCGTATCTGTGATTGGTTTAATGAGCGTCATCATTACCAGTGTGATTGTACCGCTGATTCGCAGCAAGGTATCGAACGACCAGTGGGAAGCCATTAAGAACTACGCTCTAGCTGGTGTACAAGCCGCAGAGATATTGCTTGGAGCTGGTAAGGGCGAAGAGAAATTGCAGTGGGCATCTGACTATATTGCAGCACAATGCAAGCAGCATGGTATCAAGGTTGATATGGATACTATTCGTGTTGCTGTAGAAAACGCATGGAATCAGCTTGGGTTTAACCATGCTGTTATCCGAGAGGAATACAAATCTATTACAGAAACAAAATAGGAGGTATTGTTATGGCAAACATTTATTGGAGCAAAAAGAAAATCGTCGTCGTCAACATCAACGACAATCCGGTTGCCAAAAATGTCATCGAGACCATGAAAAAAGAGGGTTTCCAGAACGTTGTAGAGTATAAGGCAATGGACGACTATGCAGCTTATTACAAGATTGCACAGGAGAAACCAGCATACACCATGCTGATTGCAGAGGGCAACAACTGCAAGATTCAGCCATGCAAAGTCGAGGGTATCTCTCGTAATCAGCTTGGCAAGGTACTGAGCCGTGATCGCAGCGAGAGCCACAAGGCGATTGAGCCGTTTGTACATCATCTGCGTATGATTGGCGTTAAATCTGAAACTCTGGGTGCAGAGATTCTTCCGTGGGAGGAACTGCGCTCTGAGCGTCTAATTTGGTTTGTAGAGGATAAAACTCCGCTAATCTCTATGAAGTTGCCAAACAAAGACGGCGTTGCAGAGGCTGTGTGTGAATCGGTGAAAGAGTATTTTGCGGAATAATGAGAAACCCCTCAGTGTGTACTGAGGGGTTCTTTTTTAGCTTACCTGTTTACACCTCAATCAAGACTTTTAAAACATCTCGGAGGTGTGAGATATGGATGAAACAGATATTTTAGCAAGACTGCTTGCTCTGGAAGCTAAGTATGACACACACATGGCTCAGTTTGAAGAATTTAAAGCCTGTAACGTAGCATTCAGAGAAGAAACAAAGCAGGATATTAAGGACATCAAGGAAGAACAGGCAACGCTCAATAAGATAGCAAACTCGATTGAGATGATTGCCTACAAAACGGATGAGACATCAAAGATGGTAGAAGCCATCAGTGCTGCACAAGGCAGATTGGAAGATGGACTCAAACAGAATCAGGAAGATATGGACAAGAAGTTTAGTTCACAGATCAATACCTTTGACAACAGATTGGTGAAGGTTGAGCTGTCGGATACCAATAAAAAGGCAGCATTGGTGGATACAGTGCTAAAGGCTGGCGGCGGTATGCTGCTGGGAGCTGTATTGCTATTACTATTTAAACTGATGTTTCCAGCATTACCATTTTAAAGGCGAGGGTGGACGGATTATGTTCACCCTTTGCTTTTTCCTCTTGATTTTTGATAGTTTTTATGCTATATAAATAATGAGAGGGTGTTGTATGTGAGAACATGGAACGACTATAAAGAACAAATAAAGAAGATTGATACAGAGGCGGCAAAAGATATTTGCGAGGCAGAAGAACTAGCCTCTATTATTACTGCACAAATTAAGCCAAGTGTATAAGTATTTTAAAAGCGAAAGGGCAGACGTTATTACGTCTGCCCTTTCTTTTTACCTGTTCCCCTTTTTGAAAAGACGATGGTTGATGGTGAATCAATATGAACACATTATATCAACAACTGTTTTGTATGTCAAGAATTATTCTGGCATGAGAAATAAACATGTAATAGTTCAAATACTTTGTGTTACACTCCTTTTTGTATTTCAAATATCGTATCGTAATTGGTCTTTGCAGTATAGTTATATGCAAATTTCAAATCATCCTGCCATTTGTCACACGCATCGTCAAATCTGTAATTATCTCTATGAGAATGAATCAGCCATTCCAGATGATTGATAATGCTGGATTGAGACATTAGCTTTCCATCAATCAACTGCCCTATTAGTTCCTGTCGCTCTTTTTGAGAAAGCCCATCTATCTTATTCACAGTGTACCCATAAAGACGCAAATCAGATTTTTCCTTCATATTAAACGGTGTTTCTGTTGTGCTATAGTATGCAAGATGAAAATACGGCAAACCATATTTTCGTTTATACAAATCATAGCTTTCTTGGTTAAGAAAATATTTTCTTTCCGATTTTGAGTAATATACTGTGATTGGAACAACATCTTCCATATTCGCACATCGAACTAAAATATTAACCATCTCATAATCATCTCTGTTACTTAACAAGTTTTTCTGTGAATACAGATAAACGGTATGCAGTTGATCTGGGTTGAATGGAATTTGGCGAATTTTAGTTTTGTTGTTTACTACTGGAGCTGTACTTTGCTCTGCAGGATTGACAGTTTTGAATTGTGTGCTACAAGTCTGTATCTTCTTCTGATTAGACAAATGTTGTGAGATATGCTTGCTGTATGACTGACATACAAATATATCTTCTATTTTTTCTAAAACGAATTGTATGTTTTCATGTTTGGTTGTGTGCATTTGGTATAAAGCATTCACCATTTCATCGGGTGATAAAACACGAAAAGCCAGAAGATTTTGAATCAATGTTTGTTGTTGAAGTTTAGATAATTTATAGTATCCTGTGTTACAAAGCAGTTCCTCTTCATCAATGGGCTTAATACATAATGATCCTAAATAAACGAGAGACTGAAATCTAAGCATAATTGTTCGATGTGCATTTAGGTATTGATTATAAAGGTGTGTAGAGATTAAATATTTTTGCATTTTTCTGTGAAACATCAGCTTCACCGGAATAGGGATCAAATCTCCAGTTAAAGCAGTTGTTTCTATAAACTGTATTGATGAGTAATCTATTCTCCACCTATTCAAATCAATAATATATACGACATCCTCGATGGCTGAAAATATTTCTTTATTAGTTCTTCTTCTAATTTCTATTGAAATATCTATTGGAGGGATATTATTGATTCTTTGTTTACTATGCATCATAACTTTTAACTCATTTAAATAAAAGTCAGATACTTGTAATTGACTTTTATCTGTTGCACTGGGGTGTTCCAGGAGGCAATGCTTCTTTTTAATTTCAGTTAAAACAGATGGTTTATGCAGTAATTTAAACAATATACTGTCATAGTATTGGTGTGTTTGGAATTTCTGTAACAGATCATTAGATAGCGTTTGTATGTATGCTATATCATTCATGACTATTTGGGAATAGACTCTGCATTTTCTTATTTTTTTGTATAAACAGGAAACCAATGTACCCCTATCCGTCAAATCAAATTGTAGCAAGTCATATAAAAACTGTTTTCTGACTATGCTTGCTATGTTTGGTTTTAAAATGTTATTAAAGTAACCACAATATTCCAACATATTTGCAGTAGCCTCTTTTGTACTTGTCCCATATAACTTAATTAAAACTGTTCTTTTACTAAGTAAATCTTTCTGCGTAACGACAAACTGGTTCTTGGCTGTGTCATGGTATACTGGGATAGAAATTACAGTATGGGGATTTGATAGAACCCTCATTGTATACTGCTTATATGCTTTGATTTTCTTTTTAGAGACCCCGAATACAATGGTGTGTTTAGATGGGGAGTAATCAAAAACTCCATTTTCATCCACAGCAAAATCAAACGATACAGCTTGTTTTGCTTCTTTTATTTCATTCAGTTCTCGGAATAAATCATCTATTTTAGGTTTAGGTATACTAGAAACATATTTTTTATCCTCTAAAATATAAGATAGCATATACGAATTGTTTAAAAATTTTTCATTGTAGCTAGAGAAAATCTTATCCAGCTCATCTTTAGAGTAGATACGATAGGCTAATAAATTCTGAAGGTATTCCTTTCGTGCTTTTCCTCGATGTGCTGGACGATATATACCATATTGAATTGCCTTATCCACCCATATATTGTCGTTATTGGCATTTAGTATTTCTACAGGTAATAATCGACCCAATAGATATGTGGTTTTGGGTAAATTTCCGCAATATGTTGCATAAAAATGATGTCCCTCGATATTTAAAACATCAAGGGTTAATTGATAAGGCTTCCCCTCTGTCGTGCGCAAGCTTACCGTATTTGTTGTTTCCACATTCTCCACTCTATGAAAGCCATGATAGACAAAGATAGTGTGATCGGCTGGACAGAAAGACAATCCCTGTTTTCTATCATTGATTTCCTTTTGAATTTTCGACTGCACATCTCTATACTCAGCAAGGTATGGATGATTTTGTAAGTATTCCAAATCTTCCATACTTAAATCATGAATTGACAAATTTACATCCATATTTTCTACCTCATATTTTAATTAGAGCCTATCATCTTCGGTTGTATATTACCGTAATCTATCTGTTTCATATTCCGTATATTCTATTCTCACCATATCATTTTGCATTAGAAAAGTCAAGTTCAAAATAGATATATGCAGTAAAATGTGGTATACTATTCTTATTGGCGGTGATATCGTTGCAAACAAAAGCATACCTCTCAATAGACCTAAAATCCTTTTTCGCATCTGTTGAATGTGTGGAGCGTGGACTTGACCCATTGAATACCAATCTGGTAGTGGCAGATGCAAGCAGAACAGACAAAACCATCTGTCTGGCAGTAACTCCATCTCTGAAATCCTTCGGTATCTCCGGCAGAGCAAGGCTGTTTGAGGTAAAGCAGAAGGTTCAGGAGGTAAACTTCTCTCGTCAGTACAAAGCACCTCACAAAGAGCTGACAGGCAGCTCCTACTTGCACTCTGAGCTGATGCAATCGCCGGAGCTGGCAGTTGACTTCATCATTGCACCGCCTCGAATGGCATACTACATTGATTACAGCACCAGAATCTACGATGTATATCTGAAATATGTCGCACCGGAGGATATTGTTGCCTACTCGATTGACGAGGTGTTTATTGATGCTACCGGCTATTTAAAGACCAGTGGCTTGACAGCACACGATTTTGCCATGCGGATGATTCTGGATATTCTGCACACCACCGGCATTACTGCAACAGCTGGGATTGGAAGCAACCTGTATCTCTGCAAGGTCGCAATGGATGTAGTGGCAAAGAAGATACCGCCGGATGAACATGGTGTGCGGATTGCAGAGCTGGACGAGATGAGCTATCGAAAGACCCTCTGGGAACACCGTCCGATTACCGACTTCTGGAGGGTTGGAAAAGGCTACGCAAAGCGGCTGGCAGATCGCGGATTGTTTACGATGGGTGATGTGGCAAGATGCTCTGTATACAATGAAGATGTGCTGTACAAGATGCTGGGTGTCAATGCAGAGCTGTTGATTGACCATGCGTGGGGATGGGAACCCTGCACCATTGCAGATATTAAATCCTATAAGCCCTCCAGCAGCAGTATCTGTTCCGGTCAAGTATTGGAATCCCCCTACCCCGCTGAAAAAGCCCGACTGGTGGTCAGGGAGATGGTGGATTCCTGCGCATTGGATTTGGTGGATAAAAAATTGATGACCAATCAGATTACACTGACCATCGGCTATGACATCGAAAATCTGACCGACCCAAACAGGCGCAACCGCTATCGTGGAGATGTTGTCAGGGACACCTACGGACGGCTGATACCCAAACATTCTCATGGGACAGCAAACCTAGCCTATACATCCTCCAGCAGAAAGATGACAGAGGCAGTAACGGCATTGTATGACCGGATTGTCAATCCTGACCTGCTGATACGCCGCCTGACACTTTCCATCAATCATGTATTGGATGAAGATGCAGCGGTACAGACGGAAAACAAATATGAACAGCTCAACCTGTTTGACAATTTGGAGCAGGTCATCGAGCAGGAGCAGGCAGACAGGGCAGCATTGGAGAAAGAGAAAAAGATGCAGAAAGCAATGCTGGCAATCAAAAAGAAGTTTGGTAAGAACGCCATCCTCAAAGGAATGAATCTGGAGGAAGGTGCAACTGCCAAAAACAGAAATAACAAGATTGGTGGACACAAGGCATAAATGGGGTAGCAGTTTGCTACCCCATTCTTTTTCGCTATTTGATGGGTAAAAGGTCGCTGGAGATTTCCAGAATATCTTCAAAGGCAATCGAGGAACCGTTGGTCATCACAATACAGTGATTCCATTCGTCCACCTTTTTCAGCTCCCCTTGCATGACCTGATAGATGCCTCCTGCCTTTCTTGGGTCTTGTACAAAGTAGGTCACGGCTATCTGCGGATGTTGAGCAAGAGAGGATTTGAGCAGCTGCAAATATTTATCAATCGCTGCCTTGTCATCCTCTGTCAGCTCTATCTTAGCGTCCACATATCGGCAGACCTCACGGATTGCTTCCCCGTGTCCTCTCAGCGCTGCAAAGGGAGCAAACTGCGCTGCCCTGTCCTGCATCGACATTCTGGGATGCTTGCTGGATACATGGTGCGGCAGGCTGATGATGTCATCATATCGTCCAGTCATAGTGTCACCTCTAGGTTAGTATAGCATGGGGAGAAAAGAAAAAGCAACCGCTGGTGAGACGGTTGCTTTATTTCTATCGTTTTGTATTGTATCAGGATTCTCTTTTGAATTGGTGTCAAAGTGGTGTCAAATCAGGTAAGATATTGAATATAATGGCTTAATAGTGCGGAAAAATAAGAATATATCATTCTTGAGTCCGAAAAAGCACCGTTTGATAACCGTTTTGTACCTGTATTCTGACTTAGACGTCCTCATGCTCCCTCAAGCCTTCCCGGAAAATTACGATTTTCCAGTGACCGGAATAGTTTTCCATAGAGGGGACACTCTGTCCTTACAGCAGCGTTCCTGTGTGGGATTTTCACCCAGCTTCCTTGTCACACCCGTGCGGATTTGACAAACTGTACAAATGGGGTCGATTCAGTTTTCTGTTACAGTATACAACTTTTAAAAGAAATGTCAATAGATTTTAAAGAAATAATTACTTACTGGGAATTTTTATACTTTTATAAAATATTTATGTCTAAGAAAAAGACCCCATCCGACGGTGGAGTCCTTTCTCGTTTGCATTTTTTGTGAGCGGAAAATCAGGCGCATTGCTTCCTGTTTTACAGCTGATAGAGCATGGCGTTGCAGATGGCTGCGGCGACGTTGCTGCCGCCCTTTCTGCCGCGTGCCACGATGTACGGCACCGGAGCGCGCAGAATCAGCTCCTTTGCCTCCACCACGTTGACAAAGCCGACCGGCACGCCGATAATCAGCTCCGGTCGCAGTCCCTGCTCCATCAGCTCATTGAGTTTGACCAGCGCGGTGGGCGCATTGCCGATGGCAAAGATGAGCGGACGGTCGAGTTTGGCTGCCTTTTCCATGCTGGCGGTGGCGCGGGTGGTACCCTGCTGCTTTGCCTGTGCAGCTACATCCTCGTCGGAGATAAAGCAGAACACCTCGCCGCCGAATTGCGCCAGCTTCTTTTTATTGATGCCCGAGCGCGCCATCTGAGTATCGGTGACGATGCAGGCACCGTTTTTAAGCGCCTGCATTCCCTTTTGCACCGCACCCTCGGAGATGCAGAGATTGTCCACGTAGTCAAAATCTGCGGTGGTGTGGATGACCCGTTTGACCACCAGCTCGTTTTCCGGCAGGATGGCGTCCGCTTTGCCGCGGGAGAGCAGCTCCTCGGTGATAATCTCAAAACTTCTTTTTTCGATGTCAGCGGGCAAAACCTGCTGCAGATGAATCTTTTCCATAACAATCCTCTCCTTTGGTGTGGGCTTAGCGTTCGATGCCGTCCCGAGCCGGGATGCCGTTGTCGAACGGGTGCTTTTTCTTTTCAATCTGGGAAACGTAGTCGGACAGTTCGACCAGCTGCTGCGGAGGATTGCGACCGGTCATCACCAGCTCCAGCTGCGGCGGGCGGTGCTCGATCAGCTCTGCCACCTGCTGCACCGAGAGCATCCCGGTGTTGATGGCAGCCATCACCTCGTCGAGGATGAGCAGGTCGTACTGCTGCATCTGCCGGCGTGCCTGCTCAAACAGCTGCTGCTGAACCTGGGCGGCGTGCTGCTTTTGCTGCTCGTTCATCCGAAAGGTAAAGCCGAGCTGTTCGGTCTGGCGCAGTACTGTCACCTGCTCGAGCTTGTCGAGGATGGCAAGTTCCCCTGTCGGGTTTCCTTTTAAAAACTGGACTAGCAAAACGCGCAGACCTCTGCCTGCTGCGCGCACACACAGTCCGATGGCAGCGGTGGTCTTGCCCTTGCCGTCGCCGCAGTAGAGGTGTACCAATCCCTGCTTCAACTTAAATCCCCTCCTGCAAAATGCGGTAAATCTGCTCCATATCCAAACTTTCGCGCACACCCTTGGCAAGCAGGTCGTACTGCTGCTCCTTGTAGCTTTGGAAGTCGACCGCGTGGATGCTCTGTGCATCCAGACCCTTGCGGCGGCACAAGGCTGCAACCAGCTGCTTGACCATCTGCGGGTGGTCGAAGATGCCGTGCAGGTAGCTGCCAAAGACGTTGCCCACGCAGCACCCGTGTGCCTGTTGGCAGGCAGTGCCGTTGCGCTGCTCCAGGACACCGAAGGCGGTGCAGGCTGCGTGTGGGTCGTTTGCGTTGTATGATTTGTGTGAATCACTCATTCCGTTTGAATCACACAAAAGTTGGGTTACGCCCATGTGTATCTCATAGCCGGTGTATGGGGTGTGGGACAGCTCGGGAAAGACCGTTTGGCTCAAATCCCCGGTGATGCCGCTGACCTGGGTGCGGGTCTTTTGTGCGCTGAAGGTGGTGACCGTCGGGAGCAGACCCATCCCCTGGATGCTGCCGCCGTGTTCGACGCCCAGCGGGTCATTGAGCTGTTTTCCCAGCATCTGATAGCCGCCGCAGATGCCAAAGACCGGCGTTCCCTGCGCAGCCAGCTTGAGGATGGCAGCCTCCAGACCACACTGGCGCATCCACAGCAGGTCCTCCATGGTATTTTTGGTGCCGGGCAGCACCACCATGTCCGGCTGTTTGAGTTCGGCTGCACTTTTGACATAGCGCACCGATACCCCGTCCACACATTCCAGACTGTTCAGGTCGGTGAAATTGGAGATGCGCGGCAGGCGAACAACCGCGATGTCCAGCATGGCAGGTGCGGTGCGGCGGGTGAAGCGTTCGGACAGGCTGTCCTCATCCTCCAAATCCAGATTCATATAAGGCACTACCCCTACCACCTGCTTGCCGGTAATCTGCTCGATTTGATCCAGTCCCGGGCGCAGGATGGAAACGTCCCCGCGGAATTTATTGATGACAAGACCCTTGACCATCTCCCGTTCCTGCGGCTCCAGCAGCATCAAAGTGCCTGCCAAGCTGGCAAAAACGCCGCCGCGATCGATGTCGCCCACCAGCAGGACCGGAGCCTTTGCCAGCTTTGCCATGCCCATGTTGACAATGTCGTCCTGCTTGAGGTTGATTTCCGCCGGACTGCCTGCGCCCTCCAGCACGATGATGTCGTACTGCTCATCCAGCTGGCGGTATGCCTGCATGATGTGGGGGATCATCTCTTTTTTGCGTTTATAATATTCGCGCGCAGACAGGTTGCCCAGCACCTCGCCGTTGACGATGACCTGAGAGCCGGTGTCGTTGGTGGGTTTGAGCAGGATGGGGTTCATCAAAACCGAAGGTTTGATACCGGCTGCCTCCGCCTGCATCACCTGTGCGCGTCCCATTTCCAGCCCTTCCTCGGTGATGAAGGAGTTGAGCGCCATATTCTGCGATTTAAACGGAGCGACCCGATAGCCGTCCTGATGAAAGATGCGGCAGAGGGCAGCTGCCAGATAGCTTTTTCCGGCATTGGACATCGTCCCCTGCACCATGATTGCTTTTGCCATTAGTCCTCGTCCTCCCATTCGTATCGTTTCTGCTTATCCCGTAAAAAGCGGTACTGCCGCTTCTGCTCTGCGCTCGGCGGGGTCTGGCGATCCTGCTGCGGGACCTTTAACGGTGGTTCCGTTTCAGCAACTGCATCAGCAACTGCATCAGCAACTGCTGGGTCGGTTGCTTGATTGGCTGCATCCTCAGCTGCAAAGCTGGTCGGTTCCACAAACGGTTCATCGCTTGGCAAGCCGCTTTCATCGGATGCAGCCGGCTGTTCTTCTATTTTTACAGACGGTGATTCTTCTTTTGGCTCATCCGGCTGCGGTGCAGTCAAGGTGACCGTCTGCGCTTCGACCGGCTGGATGGGCATAGCAAAAAAGCGCTCCATTGCCTCCACCAGTTTTTGATTGTCTGCATGGGAGCGCACGGCAATGCGGTAGTAGCCCTTGGGCATTCCGTAGTAGTTGTCGCAGCTGCGAATCAAAATGCCGTCCTGCTCGAGTGCGGCAGCAAGTGAATTCTCCCGCTCGGAATCTTCGGGAGTGTGAAAGAAGATGTAGTTTGCCTGCGAGCCGATGACCCGTACCGGCAGCTTGCCCAGCTGCTGCTTGAGGTAGCCCCGCTCCTGTGCAATCAGCTCGCGGGTGCGGCGCAGGTAATCGGTGTCGGACAGGGCGGCAACACCGGCAATCTGTGCCGGGACCGAAACGCCCCACGGCTGACCCAAGCCAGCCATCCGCTCCAGCAGCGGCGGGTTAGCACACAGGCAGTAGCCCAGCCGCAATCCTGCCATCGCAAAGTGCTTGGTGAAGGCGCGCAAAATCAGCAGGTTGGGGAATTCTTCCACCCAGCCCTTCATGCTGTTGCCGTCGCAGTCCTCCAGAAAGTCGCGGAAACATTCGTCCACCACCAGCAGTGCGCCGCAGGAGGAGCAGCGGACCAGAATCCGCTCCAGCAGCTTTTGGTCGACCAGCTGTCCGGTCGGATTGTTTGGGTTGCACAAAAAGACGATGCCGGTGTGCGGATGTATCTTTTCCAGCACCGAATCGTCCAGCACAAAATCTTGCTCTTCTTTGAGCAGGTGGTATTCGACGCGGCAGGAGCAGCCGTTTAACGCCTGCTCATATTCGGCAAAGGTGGGTGCGACCACCAGCGCACAGCGGGGACGAATCGCCTGCACCAGGCGGAAAATCAGCTCCGCAGCGCCGTTTGCACACAGGATGTGCTCGGGTGCAATCTGCTCGGATTCTGCAATTTTTTGGACCAGTTCCCTGCAAAGAGGGTCGGGATAGAGGGCAAAATCATCCAGCCGCTCCATCAGGGCAGACTTGACCGAATCGGGCAGTCCCAAGGGGTTAATGTTGGCGGAAAAATCCAGAATGGTCCCCTGTATCCGCTCCCTTGCGGAGTAAATATCCCCGCCGTGTACCAGTTTTACCATGTGAAGGTCATCCCCTTTACAGCTTAAAAATGGCTTTATAGAGCCGTTTATTTGTTTATATCAGCCAATAGACCATCGCCCATGCCGCACAGCACAAAGCAGCGAACACAAGGTCGCTTGCCACCATCAGGCGGTTGGCAAGGACAATATCCTGCGGCTTTACCGGTCGAATCGGGTCGCCGATGGTCGGTTTGTGGCACAGCTTTCCAAAGTAATATGCATCTCCCGCCAGCTGAACCTGCAAGGCGCCTGCACAGGCGGACTCGGTCTGGGCGCTGTTGGGACTGGCGTGATTGTGGCAGTCACGGCGGTAGATCTTCCAGGCGTTTTTGCCGTCCAGCCCGACCAGAAAGGCACAGAGCACCGTCAGCAGTCCTGCCAGCCGCGCCGGAATCCAGTTGACGATGTCGTCGAGCTTGGCGCTTGCCCTGCCAAAGTAGAGGTAGCGGTCGTTTTTATAGCCCACCATCGAATCGAGGGTATTGATTGCCTTATAGCACATCGCCAGCGGCACGCCGCCGATTGCCAGATACAGCAGCGGCGCGATGACCCCGTCGCTGGTGTTTTCTGCCACCGTTTCGACCGCCGCCTTGGTCACGCCGCTCTCATCGAGCGACTGGGTATCCCTGCCGACAATCATCGAAACGGCGTAGCGGGCTGCCGGAAGGTCCCCTTTTGCAAGTTGATGGTAGACCTTCATGCTTTCGGTTTTGAGCGAACGCGCTGCCAGCGTCAGACTGCCCAGCAGCACCTCCACGCAAAAACCCAGCAGCGGGTGGATGGCAGCGGCAAGCCAGATCAGCCCGAAGGTGAGCAGAAAAACGCTTACCGGAACGACCGTTGCCAGTACCCCTCCGGCAAGCAGCGCCCGACGATGCTGGTCGTCGGTGAACAGGCGGCGCAGCAGCTTTTCCATCGAGGAAATCAGCCAGCCAATCCCGCGAATCGGGTGTGGGATGAACGCAGGGTCCCCAATCAGCAGATCGAGCAGGACCGCCGCTGTCAGCAAAAGGATCATCTTCATTCTTCTGTTCCTCCTGTCGGTTGTAAGCGGACCGCCGGGCAGCGCCCTGGGCAGAGCCCATTCTCTCCTTGTAAGGGAAGGTCCAGCTGCCAGCCCTGTCCGTTTTCCACCTGAAAATCATAAAACGGACGCTGTGGCAGGGCGTACCGCTCCAAAATTGCCATGATGCTGCCGCCGTGTACCACAAACAAAACACAGCGACAGCCGTCCTGTTCCGCCTGTTTGAGCTGATGGGCAAAGCCCTTTAGACAGCGGTCGGTCATCTGTGCGCGGGATTCACCCTGTTCGATGACCGCTTCGCCGCCGCTGGCAAGCCACTCCTGATAGGCGGGCAGCGTTTTGAGCTGCTCGTAGCTTTTGCCCTCAAAGATGCCGAAATCGGTTTCCCGCAGGCGCTCGTCACAGATCGGCTGCTGCCCGGGACAGATGAGCGCTGCCGTTTGCAGACAGCGCTGCATCGGGCTGCAAATCAGGCGGTCAACGGGAAAGTTGTACAATCCCTGCTGCCGGTTCTGCCGAAGCTGGGCGATGCCTTCTTCACACAGCGGCTCGTCGGTGCGCCCGATATACAGCCGCTTTTGGTTGCCGGTCGTTTTGCCGTGCCGCACCAATATCACCTGCATCCCATCACGCCCCTTTCGCCGTATCCTTGAGGAGATGCGGCAGTCCGCAGAAAACGCGGCAGACCCGCTGCGCCTTTTGCGCCAGCTGACAGCACAGTCTGCCGGTCAGCTCCCGCCACTGGCGCTCCTGCGGCTGCATTGGGACCACGCCGCAGCCAATCTCATCGCAGAGAATGACCGCCTGCGGGTAAAGACGAAGGTATTCTTCCAGCAGCGCCTGCATCCGCAGGTCGGCGTGCTCGGGGTCCTCCTGCACCATTCTGCGCACCCACAGGTGCAGGTGGTTGAGGACCGGCTGCTGCGGAGGTGTTTGCAGCGAGACAGTTTCCCCCTGTGCCACCGCAGCGTCTGTGCCGTATTCCCGGTGATACCAGTCCAGCTTGCCCTGATGGGCACCGCCGATAATCAGCTCCATCCTTCTCTTCCTTTCTATTACCGTGCCGACAGGGTGTACAGCACCGATGCCAGCAGGATGATGATTTCATTCAGCTGCAAAAAGTATCCGGCAAGGTCGCCGGTGATGCCGCCAAACTGCTTTTGTGACATCCGGTAGTAGTACCAGAAGTTGAGCAGACAGCAGCCGGTCAGCACAGCGCCCAGCAGCGGATGAATCCAAAGCCACAGCAGGACGCAGGCAGCTGCAAAAACGGCAGCGGCGATGCGGACATTTCGCTTTTGTGCCGCGCTCGAAAAGCTGTGGACCAGCCCGCTGCTTTTGGCGCAGGGAAAGCTGACCACCGAAAGTGCGCTCATCGAGCGGGACAGCACAAAGCCGACTGCCATCATCTGCACCGTCAGCCACCGTCCGCTGCCCTGCGGCTGGGTCCACAGCGCAAAGGTCAGCAGCAGATACGCCACGCACCCCATGACCGCAAAGGCTCCGGTGTGCGGGTCTTTTAAGATTTCCAGCTTTTTTTCCCGCGTCTGATGGGAAGAAAGGGCATCCACCGTATCACAAAAGCCATCCAGGTGGATGCCTCCGGTGACAAACAACGGCAGCAGCGCGGCAACTGCGGCAAACAGGACGGGACCCAGTCCCAGCGCCTGTGCCAGCAGAGAAAAGCCCAGCAGCAGCGCACCCTGCACCACCCCGACCATCGGGAAAAATGCCATCATATATTTCATGTTTCGCTCGTTCCACTCGATCTGCGGCATGGGAATGGCAGAGTACATGGAAAAAGCGACATCCAGCGACTCCAAAAGGGTCCTGATCTTCATTCCTGTTTTTCCCCTTTCCATGGGATCGCAATGCCGGCAACCACCTCGTACACCCGGTCTGCCATCTGTGCCAGGCGGCAGTTGATGCGCCCGAGGATACGCAGATAATGTTCGGTGGACGGGTCGTACTGCATCCCGTCCGAAAACAGCTCGTTGGTCACGATGACCACCTGCGCGCAGCCGGACACCAGGCGCTCAACACCGCGAAGGATGGCTTCCTCGGTCTGCTCGCCGCTGCCCTGCGGACAGAACAGCTCGTTTGCCACCAGATTGGACATACATTCGAGCAAAGCGCAGCCGGATTGCATCGGCTCGTTCAGCTCCAGCTGCTGTAGAGCATAGGGGACCTCCAGCGTTTCAAAGCCTTTTTTCGCGCGCATCTGGCGGTGGCGGGCAATGCGCCGGTGACACTCCTCGTCATACGGGAGCATCGTCGCCAGATACCAGCGGTTTTCACAGCCGCTGTTGACCACCAGCGATTCGGCAAACTCCGATTTTCCGCTTGCGCTGCCTCCGCTTACCAGGGTCAGCATCGCGCATCCCTCCTGTTTTCAGCTCAACGGCTGATAGTCTTCAATCTCAATCTCCGAGAAGGTGCTCATCTGGGTGTAGACGGCGTTTGCCATCTCCAGCACCGGGAAGGCAGCGACCGCGCCGGTACCCTCGCCCAGGCACATCTCACAGGTCAGCATCGGCTTTTTGCCCAGCGCATCCAGAACGATTTTTCCAGCAGGCTCTTTGGACACATGAGCAGCAATCCAGTAGCCTGCCGCAGTCGGACAGAATTTCATGGCGGTGAAAGCGGCTGCTGCCGAAATCACGCCGTCGATGACGATGGGAACATGGTGCTGTGCGCCACCCAAGAACACACCGACCAAGCCCGCGATGTCAAAGCCGCCGACCTTGTGCAAAACGTCCAACGGGTCGTTGGCGTCCGGGCGGTTTACCTCGATAGCGCGGGCGATGGCGTCGATCTTCCTTTGCAGACCGGCGCTGCTCAGTCCCGCTCCCCTGCCGGTCATCTCGGTGATGGGACGATGGAGCAGCACCGACAGGATGGCGCTGCTGGTGGTGGTGTTGCCGATGCCCATTTCGCCGGTGGCAATCAGGTTGTAACCCTGCTGCTTTAATTCGCCCACCATCTGCATTCCGTACAGGATGGCATCCGCCGCCTGTTCCCGGCTCATGGCAGGACTCTGTGTGATGTCCGCTGTGCCGTTTGCAATCTTATGGATGCGCAGACCCTTGCCGTTGACGGTGGCTGCCACGCCGATGTCCACCGGAAAGACCTCTGCTCCTGCCGCGCGCGCCATAGCGCAGACGCTGGTCTGACCGGAGCAGAAGTTTTCGGTGACGATGGCGGTGACATCCTGCTGCGATTGGGTGACACCCTGGGCGACCACGCCGTTGTCGGCACAAAAGACCGCCACGCATTTTTTATCCAGCCGCACCTGCGGACAACCCTGCGCTGAGGCGATGGTGGCAATGGCATCCTCCAAAAGTCCCAGACTGTGCAGCGGCTTTGCGATGGAATTCCAGCGCCTGCGGCACAGCTGCATGGCATTCTGGTCCGGCGGCTGAATCTGTTGGAGGTTGGAGATCAGTTGTTGTTCGAATTGCTGCATATCATTTGCCTTCCTTCTGTGTATGGAACCGGTTGCAGCGGTTCAAAAAGTTTTTTGCCATCTGTACATTCGCATAAAAGTACAGGTGCGGGTATCCAGCCCAAAAGTTTTCGTCACAGACCACGCACTCCCAGCTGCTGCGCCGGTAGGGTTTTTGTGCAATACAGCCGTTGCCGCAGTGCTGGCTGTCCCAGTAGTGGAATTCGTGGGCGGCAAAGCCCTCCCCTTTTTTGCACAGCAGGTTGTCCTTCTGCGCGGTCAGGCGAACATAGCCGAACCTGCGCAGGGACGGGGTGCGAAAGCTGCTGCCCGGCAGAAAGCCGACCATCGGGTAGGATTTGGAATCGGCGCCCTCCAGCTGTTCGCAGAGGTACTGAAAGCCGCCGCATTCGGCAATGCAGGGCAAGCCGTTTTGCAGCGCGGCTTTTATCTGTGCCATCAGCGTGCGGTTTTGGCTGAGGGTGTCGGCATACAGCTCGGGATAGCCGCCGCCGAGCAGCAAGCCGTCCAAATCATCGGGCAGCTGCGGGTCGTGCAGCGGAGAAAATTCCACCAGCTGTGCGCCCAGCTGCTCAAGCAGCTCCAGATTATCCGCATAGTAAAAGGAGAACGCCTTATCCCTCGCCACACCGATGCGCAGCGGTGTGGGATTGGGCGCGGGCAGCTGTACCGCGGGGACTGCAAGAGCCGGAGCCTGCGCGGCAATTTTGAGCAGCAGCGGCAGGTCGATGGTCTGCATCGCCTGTTCTCCCAGCTTTTCCAGCCGCTGTTGCAGGTCGCCGATCTCCTCTGCGGTCACAAGCCCAAGATGCCTGCTTTCCAGCGAGCAGTCGGACATTTTCGGCATATATCCGCAGACGGCGACATCATAGCGCTGCTCGATGAGCGCTTTGATCTCAGGGTAGATGCTTTTGCTGACCTGGTTGAGGATGACGCCCTTGATTTGGCTGTCCGGCTGGTAGGAAAGGTAGCCTCCCAGCTGGGCAGCGATGGAAACGGACATTCCCTTGCAGTTGAGCACCAGCACCACCGGCGTTTGGGTGGCTTTGGCAAGCTGCCAGGAGGAAGCCTCGGTGGTGGTGGCAATGCCGTCGTAGTAGCCCATCACCCCTTCGATGAAGGCAAGGGAAAAGTTTTCGCTGTTTTTTTGCAGCAGGTAGGCAGCGGTCGCCTCATCGGAGAAGAAGAGGTCCAGATTGCGCGAAGGGACACCCAGCACCTGCCGGTGGAACATCGGGTCGATGTAGTCCGGTCCGCACTTGAAGCTGACCGGGTGCTCCCCCATCCGGGTGAGCGCCTGCAAAATGGCGCAGGCGATGGTCGTTTTGCCGCTTCCGCTGGAAGCAGCTGCCAACATAAGCCGTGGGGTCACAGCGGACACCTCCTGTTTTTATTGTGGCAGTACATCCTCTGCAAACAGGCAGAAGATGAACACCGGATTCTGTCCCATCATCAGGTGCAGTCCGCCGGCGGTTTTGGCACGGGCGGCGCTGATCTGGGTAATCTCCAATTTCAGTGGACAGCCCTGCTCCCGAAGTTGCTTGACCGCAGAGAGCAGGTCGGCTGCGGTTTCCAGGGTGATGGCGGTGACCACCATGCGCACCCGCGGATTTTTTTGCAGGCACAGGCGCAGGATGTCCGCAATGCTGCCCGAGGAGCCGCCGACAAAGACAAAGTCGGGTGCGGGCAGCGGCTGCATCGCCTGCGGAGCGGCTCCAGCAACCACCTGCACGTTGTTTAGCCCGAAATGGGTGAGATTTTCCTGCAACTGGGAAAGAGCCTGCGGATTTTTTTCGACTGCATACACCCTGCCGCCGTTGGCAATCAGGGCAGCCTCCACCGTCACCGAGCCGGTACCGGCGCCGATGTCGTAGACACAGGCGTCCCTTGTGATGCGCAGCTTGGAAAGAGCCACCGCGCGGATTTCCTGCTTGGTCATCGGAACCGGCTTTTCGGTAGTGGCGCGCAGAAATTCGCTGTCGTCCAGTCCCAGCGGCGGGTAATCGCGGGCAGGTGCGACCGGATGCTCGATCAGCATGACCGCCAGCGGGTCAAAGCTCTGCTGTGCCAGCTGTTCGGCGGTGCCGGAAAGGATGCGCTCCTGCGGGTAGGACAGCTGTTCGCCGACCCACACCTGCGCATCACCCAGTCCCTGCTCACACAGCTGTTTGCAGACGTCCTGCGCAGTCTGGTTGCTGCCGGTCAGCACAAACACCCGCGGATGGCGGCGCACCTGCGGCACGACCTGCTCCTGCCTGCCGTGGACGCTGAAAAGCTTGACGTCATCCCAGCCGGTTTGCAGTTTGGCGCAGAAATATTGCAGCGAACTGATGCCCGCCAGCTGCTCGAGCCGGTCGTCCGGGAAGCGGCTTTTGAGCAGACCTGCCAGCTTTTTGGCGCCGCTGTAAAAGCCGGTGTCACCGGAAAGCAGCACGCTGATGGTGCAGCTCTTTGGCTGCTGTGCGATATATTCGGCAATCTCCTCATTGCGGAAGGAGGAAAACTGCCTGGCAGTGGGGTGGTTCACCGTTTGCAGCATCCGTTTGGCGCCAATCAGGCAGTCGCTGCGCGCGATGATCTTCTGTGCGCCCACCGTCAGTGTGTCCGGGTTGCCCATACCAATGCCAATCAGATAGATCTGCCGCATCTGTATCACCGTTCCTTTCGGTCCTGTCGTTTAGCCGATGACACCCTGGTCGATCAGCCGTGCAATGTCCTTTGCGTGGTAGGTAATCAGGATGTCCGCTCCTGCGCGGAAGATGCTGACTGCCACCTCGCCGATGATGCGGTCGCGGTCGATCAGGTTCATCTGCGCTGCCGCTTCGATCATCGCATATTCTCCGCTGACGCTGTAAGCTGCCAGCGGCAGGTCGACCCGTTCACCGGCGCGGCGGATGATGTCCAGATAGGACAGCGCAGGCTTTACCATCACGATGTCCGCACCTTCGGCAACGTCGCTGTCGATTTCCTTCATCGCCTCGTCGCTGTTGTGGATGTCCATCTGGTAGGAGCGGCGGTCGCCAAAGGCAGGAGCCGAGCCTGCTGCATCGCGGAACGGACCGTAGAAGCCGGAGGCGTACTTGGCAGAATATGCCATGATGGGGATGTGGGTATAGCCTTCGCTGTCCAGTGCGCGGCGGATGGCAAGCACCCTACCGTCCATCATGTCGGAGGGAGCGACCATGTCGGCTCCTGCACGCACATGGGAAAGCGCGGTCTTGCACAGCAGTTCGAGGGTGCTGTCGTTGTCGACGGTGGTGCAGGCATCCAGCGCACCGCAGTGTCCGTGGGAGGTATACTCGCACATACAAACGTCGGTGATGCAGTAGACCTGCGGGTAGTTCTGCTTGATGATGCGCAGAGCGGTCTGGACAGCGCCATCCTCCTGCCATGCGGAGGAGCCAAGCTCATCCTTGTGGGCAGGGATGCCGAACAGCAAAATTTTGTGGATGCCCGCTGCCAGCAGCTGCTCGATCTCCTCGCAGATGCGGTCCGGGCTGTAATGATATTGGTTGACCAGGGAGGGAATCTCCTCCTTGATGCCGCTGCCTTCGCGGATAAAGACCGGGTAAATCAGCGAGGATTTGCTCAGGCGGGTTTCCCGCGCAAGCTCCCGGATATTTTCATTGATTCTCAGACGTCTGGGTCTGTGTAAGATCTCCATATCAGGTTCCTTTCGTTTTTCGTTTCCTCTATTTTTTATGGGTGCGCTCCTGCGAGAAGAGCGGTTTTATCATCTATTTGTTATTCGTGGTCAGCAGGCTGTAAGCGCAGCGAATCGGCTTGCTCAAGCAGCAGCTCGGTCAGGCTGTCGATGGTCGCCTGCTTGGAAACGCTGACCTGCATCCCTGCCTGCCGTGCCGCCTGTGCGGTCTTTTCCCCGATGCACAGCGCACGCAGCCCACGCAGCGGGCAATCCTGCATCGAGCGCACAAAGCCCTCCACGGTGGAGGCGCTGGTGAACACCGCGCAGGAGATGGCGTTTTCTTCTATCATCTGGCGCACCTTGTCGCAGTTGTGGCTGGTGTACACCGTGTCGTACAGCGGCAGGTCGGTACAGTGGATTCCCTGCTGCTGCAAAATGTCGGTCAGCTCCTGCGAGCCCATCTTTGCCCGCGGCAGCAGCAGGCGTTCGCCCGGCTGCATCTGCTGTGCCAGCGCCCTGCCAAGGTTGTCAGCGTAGTATTCTTCCGGCATCAAATCGGCATAAAAGCCCTGTTTGCGCAGCTGCTCGGCGGTACCCGGACCGATGGCAGCAAAGCGCAGGTGCATCAGCTTTCGCAAATCCACCCGATATTTTTGCAACTGCTCAAAGAAGATGCGCACCCCAGCGATGCTGGTGAAGGCAACCCAACGGTAGCTTTCCAGATGTTCGAGCGCGGTTTTGAGCGGCTCGTTTTCCTCATACGGCTGCAAAGAGATGGACGGCAGCTCGATGACCTGTGCGCCCAGCTGGTACAGCCGGTCTGCCATGCGGGAAACAAGCTCCTTCGGGCGTGTCAAAATGACCCGCACCTTGTCCAGCGGACGCAGCTGGGTCCAGCTGAGCTGGTCTGCCAGCTGGCAGACCTTGCCGATGACCAGCACCGCCGGAGCCTGAATCTTTTCCTGCTGTGCGCGCTCGACCAAGGTCGACAGGGTGGCAACCACCCGACGCTGTGCGGCACTGGTGCCTTCCTGTAGGATGGCAGCCGGTGTCTGCGCATCCATCCCCGCCTGCAACAGTCCCCGGCAGATGCGCTCCATCGAGGTAACGCCCATCAAAAAGACCAGCGTGCCATGCAGCTGGCACAGTGCGGGAAACGGAATGTTCAGCTCCCCGTCCTGCTTGCTGTGGGCGGTGATGATATGGACCGACGAGCAGTAGTCCCGATGGGTGACCGGGATGCCGTTGTAAGCGGGTACTGCAATGGCGGAGGTGATGCCCGGCACCACCTCAAAGGGGATGTTGTGTTCCCGCAGCAGTTCCAGCTCCTCGCCGCCGCGTCCGAATAAGAAGGGGTCGCCGCCTTTTAAGCGCACCACCCGTTTGCCCTGCTGTGCCTGCTCGAGCAGGATTTGGTTGATCTGCGGCTGCGGCACCGAATGATGACCGGAGCGTTTGCCGACATACACCGTCTGCGCCTGCTCGGGGATCATCGCCAGCACCGAAGCAGACACCAGCGCATCATAGACCACCACATCCGCCTGCTCAAGGACCGCCTTGCCCTTGAGGGTCATCAGACCGGCATCCGAAGGACCGGCGCCCACCAGCCAAACTTTTCCCTGTTTTTCCACCTTACAGCTCTCCTCCTTCGTTGACCTCGACGGCTCCCTGGGTGCAGCCGCGCAGGAAGCGTCCCTTCAGCTCCTCGGCAAGCTGTTCGCCAAGCTGAGCGGCGCGCTCCGGTGTATCCACCCGACTGCCGATGAGGTAGGCGCCCGCCGGTTCGTGGTAGTACAGTCCGGTCAGACGCACCTGCTGTCCGCTGATCTGTGCATAAGCTGCAATCGGGGAGGAACAGCCTCCGTCGAGTGCAGCAACAAAGGCGCGCTCTGCCGTTGCCTGGATGCGGGAAATCGGGTCATCGGCACATTGCAGCCAGGAGTAGTCCTCCCCTTTTCTGCCCTGTATGGACAAGATGCCCTGCCCTGCCGACGGAATCATCTCCTCAAGGGTGAACACCTTGTGGATGCGTCCGGCAAGACCCACCCGCTCCAGACCGGAGCAGGCAAGCAGCAGCATCCCGTATTCTCCGGCGTCCAGCTTATTTAAGCGGGTGTGGATGTTGCCGCGGATGCCCTTGATAGGAATCTGGTTGCCGTACAAACCCATCAGCTGGACCCGACGGCGGTGACCGGAGCATCCCGCAGGCAAAGTGCGGTCCCACTCGGTCACACCCTGCGGCAGCACAGCACAGTCGAACGGGTTGCCGCGAGTGGAGTATGCCAGCACCGGCAGCTCGTCGGGTGTCTGCATCGGCATATCCTTTAAGCTGTGGACCGAGATGTCGATCCTGCCCTCCAGCAGCGCGCGGTCCAGCTCCTTGACGAACAGCCCTTTGCCGCCTATCTTGTCCAGGCTTTTATCCAATATTTTATCTCCGGTGGTTTTCATGGTCACCAGCTCCAGCTCCAGCTGCGGATTGCTGCGCCGGATGGTTTCCATCACCAGCTGTGTTTGGGCGACCGCCAGCGCACTTTCCCTGCTGCCGACCCGAACGATTCTTTTTGCCATCCTTATGTTTACTCCTTTTGTTCTGTGTGTATCCTTTTGCTGCACAACAGCTCCCGAAACCTTGCAGCGGTTTGCTTGACCTGTTTGTGCTGGGTGCCGTCCGAGGCAATCCCGATGACCAGCCCGTCGTGTTCGACGATGGCAGGAAAATAAAAGTCACATTCCTCGTGGCAGTCGCAGCGGTTGACCGGAATGCCTGCCCGGTGACATTCCTCGACGAAGGCGGTGTTGACCGCAGGGTCGTCGGTTGCTGCCAGTGCCAAATCCGGCAGATAACCCTGTCCGGTGCAGTCGCCCGGCTGCCAGCTTCGGCAAATCCATTGCAGCTGGGCGTCCTGCTCGCCGCCTTGCAGCAGCTGCTCCATCTTCTCGCTCAGTTTGGGCGCAATCACCTGCACACGACAGCCAAAGCACGCCAGCACACGGGCGCGTCGGGCTGCAATCTTTCCTCCGCCGACCACCAGCGCCCGCCTGCCGTACAGCGAAACGAACAGCGGAAAGCGCTTGCGGTGCAGCCGGGGTTTGGGTGCAGCTGGGACCGGACGGATGCCAAAGCGCTGCGCAAGCTCCTGCTTGAGCGCCTGGAGCGACCAGCCTGCGACCTGCTCGCTGGGACGGCGGATGAGCAGTACGGAGATGCCCGCTTGCTTTGCCGCTGCCAGCTTTTGGTCCACGCCGCCGGTTTTGCCCGATTCCTTGGTGACAAGGCAGGAGATGTTCCACTGGCGAATCATGGCAAGGTTCATCTCCTGGGAGAAGGGACCCTGCATCGCAATCAGGTGTGCGGCAGGAATGCCCAGCGCCAGACAGCTTTCCACCACGTTGGCAAGCGGCAGCACCCGCGGGTAAAACCGCTCGGCAAAGCCCTTGACCTGCCGGTAGGCGGGCAGCTCCTTGCTGCCGGTGGTCAGCAGGATGTTCCCTTCGATCTCCTCCAGCAGATGGGCTGCCTGCTCGGTGTCCTGTGCCATCAAAAGGTGTGGGTAGCCCTCCAGCTCATCCTGTCCCTGCTCGCTTTCCCGCAGACAGCGGTAGAGCGGGACGTCGGTTTGGGCGCAGGCGGCGGCAATATTTTGCGTCACCACCGCGGCATAGGGGTGGGTGGCGTCGATGACCAGGTCAAAGCCTTCCTGCTGTATCAGCTGCTGCATCTGCTGCCGGTCCATCCGTCCGGCGTGGACGGTCAGATTCGTTTGCGGGCTGATGAGCGTTTCCCCGTACTCGGTGGCAACGCAGGCGGTGACCTGCACCTTGCAGCCTGCTAAATATTCTGCCAGCTCGCGCCCTTCGGTGGTGCCTGCAAACAGCAGCAGCTTATACATTTTTATATCCTCTTGGGGTGACCAGCTTGCCGTTAATCAGCTTGGTCTGAGAATTTCCTACAAATACGGTGGTGAACATATCCACCTGAGCCTGTGCAAGCTCGGCAAGGGTCAGCACCGTTGCCTGCTCGCCTTCCCTGCCGATGTTGCGCACATAGCCGCAAGGGGTATCGGCGCTGCGGTGGCGCAGGATGCGCTCACACGCCTGGCGCAGGTAGTCGGTGCGCTTTTTGCTTGCCGGATTATAAAAGCACAGCACAAAGTCGCCCTGTGCGGCAAGCTCCACCCGGGTCATAATCTTATCCAACGGGGTGAGCAGGTCGCTTAAACTGATGACCGCAAAATCGTGGATGAGCGGCGCACCCAAAACGGCAGCGCCGCTCATGGCAGCGGTGATGCCGGGAACGACATGAATTTCAATCGGCGGGTACTGCTGGGCAAGTTCATAGATCAGCCCTGCCATGCCGTAGACACCCGCGTCGCCGCTGCACACCATCGACACGTTTTTTCCCTTGACCGTTTCTTCGATTGCCATGCGGCAGCGGTCCACCTCCTGCTTCATCGGGGTGGTCAGAAAGGTTTTGTCGGCAAACCGCTGGCGAATCAAATCCACATAGACGGTGTAGCCTGCGATGACATCGCTTTGTTCGATGGCGTCGATGGCAGCCGGTGTGATCTGGTCCAGACCGCCGGGACCCAGTCCCACAACAAACAATTTCATAGTATATCCTCTTTTCTGTATGGCTGTTATCCTTTAAAAGATAAGTGTCCGGTTTAAATTTGCGGCAGCCGCCAGCGTGACACCACAGCCCTTCTGTTTTGGCAGCAGCAGCCTTCCGCCGCTGTGCAGCACCGCGCTGCGCTCGCAGACGTTGTCCACGCCGGTCACCTGCTGCACAAAGGCAGAGGGAGAAAATTCCCCTTTTGCACCTAAAAGGCTTTGCGCGTCGTAGGTGACAAACGGCAGTCGGTGGGCAGCGCAGAAGGAAAGCAGTCCCTCCTCCTGTGCTTTTAGGTCAATCGAGGCGACCGCCGACACCGACTGCATCGACAGCCGATGGGCTGCAAGGGTCTGCTGCACAAACTGCTCGATGCTCTCCTGCGGTGTTCCTTTGCGGCAGCCGATGCCCAGCACCAGACCCTTTGGAATCAGCCAGAGGGTCGCAGGGTCATCGGGTGCAAAAAAGCTGACGGAAAATTTGGGCGCACCCTCCGGCGGGTCTTGGCACAGCGGCTGCGGCAGGGCATCCCTGCCAGTAAAGACGCTGGAAAATCCGACAGGCTGTCCGGCAAGGACGGCAGCCGAAAGCTGCTTTGCCAGCAGGCGGTCGGTCAGCAGCAGGTCGTTTTGCTTGGCAAAGACATCCACCGCAAAGGCATGGTTTAAATCGGTGGCGGTGGTGATGACCGGCGTTGCGCCCAGCGCCTGCGCACAGAGGTTGGCAAAGGCGTTGGCTCCGCCCACATGACCGGAGAGCAGCGAGATGCAAAAGCGACCCTGCTCGTCGATGACCAGCACCGCCGGGTCGGCAAACTTATCCTTGACAAAGGGCGCGATGGCGCGCACCGCAATGCCGCAGGCGCCCACAAACACAAGGCAGTCCGCCTGGGAAAACTGCTTGCGGGTCCAGTCGGCAAGGGAAAGCTCGGTCTTTGGCAGGCAGCTGCTGCCGGCAAAGCGGGAGCTTAGTACCCCTTCGCAGCAAAACTGACTGTCGATTGCCCGCAGCAGCCGCTGTGCGGTCTGCGCTCCTGCCTGCGTAAAGCAAATCAGGCGCAGGGTCGGCAGACTCATCGGGTCGCCTTTCTGAATTCGGTTTCAAAGCTCGGGTCGTAGAGCTTGGAGCGTTCGTAGCTGCTGTCCAAGAAACGTCCGACCAGAATCAATGCGGTTTTGGTGATGTTGTTCTCCTTGGCAGTCTGTGCCAGGGTGGAAACGGTGCAGCGGAAGGTTTTTTCATCCGGCCAGCTGGCTTTGTAGACGATGGCAGCCGGTGTGTCGGCAGGATAGCCGCCCTCCATCAGCCGCTGCTGCAAGCCCTCCAGCAGACCGGTGCTCAAAAAGATGACCATAGTCGCCTGATGGGCTGCCAGCTTTGCAATCTCTTCCTTTTCCGGCACCGGCGTTCTGCCTGCCATGCGGGTGATGATGACCGTCTGGGAAACGTCCGGCAGGGTGTATTCGGCATTGAGTGCCGCGGCAGCCGCACAGAAGGAGCTGACGCCGGGAACATACTCATACGGGATGTTCAGCGCATCCAGCTGATCCATCTGCTCGCGGATGGCGCCGTACAGGCACGGGTCGCCGGTGTGCAGGCGCACGATGCACGCCTGTTCCCGATGCGCCTGCTCGATGACCTCCAGCACCTCCTCCAGGGTCATTTTGGCGCTGTTGTAGAGGCGGCAGTCCGATCGTGTTTCCTTTAAAAGCTGCGGGTTGACCAGCGACCCTGCATAAATCACCACATCCGCCTGACGCAGCAGTCTTTGTCCGCGAACGGTAATCAAGTCCACCGCTCCCGAACCGGCTCCAACAAAATAGACCATATCTTCTCTCTCCTGTTCGTGCTGCTTAATCTTTTACAATGACGACCGAAAAATAGCTGGCGTCCTCGTCCACCTCGCGCATCGAGCGGTAGATCTGCTCCCCCTCCATGCCGCACTTCTGAATCATCTGCGCCTTGTCCAACGCACCGCGCTGTTGCAGCAGGTGCTTGACCTTTTTCATCGAGCGTCCGGTTTTCATCAATACCTTGGGTCCTGCCCATTCTAAGCCTTCCTCCACGCCCTGATAGGAGGCGGGGATGACGTGCAGCGGCTGCGCGCCTTCGGCAAGGCTGATGTTGAGCTTGGCAGCAACTGCGCAGAAGGAAGGCACGCCCGGCACCATCTCCACCGCATAGCCGTGCTGCTGCACCCGTTTGTGTACATATATATAGGTAGAATAGATGGCAGGGTCCCCCAGTGTCAGAAAGACCACCGTCTTGTTCCCATCCAGCAGCGCCTCAATCTGCTCGGCTGCCTGTTGGTGGCTTTCCTCCAGCAGCTGCGGGTCGCGGGTCATCGGCATGGCGACCTCCACCAGCTGCTTTTGGTCGAATATCTCCTCCCCTACTGCCCGACGGGCAATCTGCTTGGCGACTCCTTCTCCCTCGCCCGATTTGGGCACAGCGACAAAGTCGCACTCCTTAATCAGACGCACCGCCTTGAGGGTCATCAATTCGGGATCTCCGGGTCCCACTCCGACTCCATAGAGCTTACCTGCCATCATCATCGTTCCTTTCCTGTTCATATTCCTGTAAGACCTGCTGCAAAATCTCGCGGCAGCCATCGGTTTCTCCCAGATAGCCGTAGACGTTGGAAAAGAGGATGACCCCTGTTTTCATCGTCTCGCCTGCCCGCGCCTGCACATGGTCCTGTATTTTTTGTAAGATCGAGCGCAGCACCGGCTGCCGGATGCCCGCCTTGTCCAGACAGGCAATGGCTTCGTCGGTGGTGACGCTGCTCATCAGCTGCTGCAAAGTAAGGCGGTCTGCGCCTGCCAGTGCGGCATGAGCGGTAAAGACCTCCAGCCTTGCGTCGGCGTAGCGGGAGTGGGTGTTCATCACCCCTGCTGCCAGTTTGGAAAATTTGCCGATATGTCCGACCAGCAGCGCGTGGGAAAATCCCTGCTGCACGCACATATCCAAGGTGTCTCCGACAAAATTGGAGCATTTGACCGCGCGGTCTGCCATCTGCGCCAGCGCATGAAAATCGCTTTTGCCGCCGATGGTCTCCCCGCTTAAAAAGGCTTTGCCGTAGTTGCCCGGCGTGATGAGGACACAGCGGTGTCCCTGTTTTTGCAGGATGGACAACTCCAAGCGGATGGAGTCGGTCAATGCCTGCTCGCTCATCGGCTCGACGATGCCGCTGGTGCCCAGCACCGAGATGCCTCCTTCGATGCCAAGGCGCGGGTTGTAGGTCTTGGCTGCCAGCTGCACGCCCTGCGGAATCTCCACCAGCGCACGCAGTCCCACCGATTCCCACTGCGGGTAGCTTTGGCGCACCTGCTCAATCTGCTCGCGAATCATCCTGCGCGGGACCAGATTGATGGCAGCCTCGCCGACTGGCATCTGCAAACCGGGCTTGGTGATGCGTCCCACACCCACGCCGCCGCAGACGGCAATGCCCGGGCGGTCGCTGACGCTCAGGGTGACAAACACCTCGATGCCGTTGGTGACGTCCGGGTCGTCGCCGCTGTCCTTGCAGACGCTCGCCTTTGCCCAACGCTCGCCGGTTTGCAGCGAGTGGACAGGGATGGAAAGTGTGAGTCCTTTGGGTACGGCAAGCTGCACGCTCTGCGGGTGTTCTTCCCCAAACAGCGCCCTTGCCGCCGCCTGTGCTGCGGCTGCCGCACAGCTGCCGGTGGTGTAGCCGCGGCGCAGCTTCTGCTGACCGACATAGACATAGGCATCCTTTGGTTCAATCCAGTCTTTTTCCAAGGGTATTCCCCCATTTCCTTTTTGTCTATACAATACGACAAAAAATTGTCCATACAATCCGACAAAAATTTCTGTCAATCAAATCTGACAGAAATCTCTGCCGACAAACTTCGGCAGAAATCCATCTCCATTTTAATGGATTGCCGGATAGATGTCAACCGATAATCTAAAGTCCGGTCAGCATGGCGCGCAGGTGGTTGCTGTCCTCGATGGAAAGGTTCCACTGCTGCTTTTGTTCATCTTCGACAATGACCTCGTTCTGCCGCTGGAAGTTGACCCACAGCCCGAAGGAGAGGGTGTTGCCGTCGCTGTCGGTAAATTCTGCGCGAAAGTCGCAGACCCGCTCGTCAAAATTTTCGTCGAACCGCTCGTTTTGGTGGGTAATCAAATCGTATGCCTTCTGCGAGAGCATCTCGTCGGCGCTGACAAATGCCTGCGCGCTGTCACTGGTGCGGGTGATGCTCACCGCTGTGACCCACCCGCTCTCCTTTGTCTGGCTGTTCTGCCCGACGGTGAGCGCTTGTGCGTTTTCTCGCTCGACCGGCTGTTCATCTGATGCTTCCGTTGACGGTTCCGTCATCTGTTCGGAGTAGACCGGCAGCTCCTTGGGGGAATCGGGCGCTGCCCTCCGCCAGGATTCGCAGCCGGTCAGGCTCAGGCAGAGCGCCAAAGCTGCCGCTATTCCAAAATATTTCGTTGTTTGCTTCACCATTCCCGCTCCTTTAGCTGCTCAAATACCGTGTCCGCCACCAGCAGATTCCCCAGCTCCGACAGGTGGGAGCCGGTGGTGAACAGCTGAATCTGCCATTCCCGCTGCCGGTTTTGCTGCATGAGGTGGACCATCGGCGCTTTTACATCGATGTAAGGGCAGCCAAACTCGTCGCTTTGCTGCCGGAGGATGAAGTCGATGCGCTCGAGCGCGCGCATCTTATGATGGCTGCGGTGGGCAGAGGTAGAAAGGACGACCGTTTGGATGTGGTCCCGACGGCAGTTTTGCAGCAAAAGGTGCAGCTGCTGCGCAAAACGTTCTTCGCACAGCGCCTTGGCGTCGTTTTGTCCGACCCACAAAACCATCATCGTGGGCGACAGCGGCAGGACGTCCTGCTCATAGCGCGCCAGCAGGCGGTCGACGGTGTCCCCGCCCACCCCTGCGTTGTAGAAGGTAAACGGCAGCTGCGGAAAATGAATGAGCAGCCGTTTGACCAGAATGTCCACATAGCTGCCCGCATAGTCCAGCGAATAACGGCGGGACGGGTCTGCGCTGTCCAGCAGGTCGGTGCGGCAGGTCAGGCTGTCGCCGAAAAAGACGATGCGCTCATCAGGACGAATCAACATACAAAGGTCAACTCCTTTTTGAATTGCTCAAACACTCCTTCTATTTTACCACCTGCCACCCTTTTTTTCGACACCTTTTTCAAATTTTTTTAACCCGCCCTTCCCTTTTTCCTCTCGATTTTGAGCAGACTGCACAAAAAACGGCAGCACTTTTTTAAAAAAGCGCTGCCGTTTCGGTTGCAAGATGTTACTTTTGATAGTATTTGATGAGTGCCTGGGTGCCGTCGTTTTCCAGTCCCTGCTGTGCCATCTTTTCATAGAGAGCCAAAACAGTGTCCAGCATCTCCAGCTCTACACCGCTCTTGCGGCTTTCCTCCTGCACAATCTTCATATCCTTGATAAAGTGCTTGATGAAAAAGCCCGGTGCAAAATCGCCTGCCAGCGCACGCGGAGCCATGTTGGTCAGCTGCCAGCTGCCTGCGGCTCCTGCACCGATGGCGGAGAGCATCTTCTGCGGGTCCAGTCCTGCCTTCTGCGCATAGACCAGCGCCTCGGTGTAGGCGGCGGTCGCTCCGGCTACGGCAATCTGGTTGGCAGCCTTGGTGTGCTGTCCGCTGCCGGCAGGACCCATGAGGATGATGTTTTTGCCCATGCACTCGAACAGCGGCATCGCTTCGGCAAAGTCTGCCTCGTCGCCGCCGACCATGATGGAAAGGGTAGCGTTGCGTGCGCCGCTGTCGCCGCCGGACACCGGAGCGTCCATCACGCGGATGCCCTTTTCCTTGCCCTGCTCATACAGCTGCTGTGCCAGCGAGGGCGAGGAGGTGGTCATGTCGATGGCAAGTGCGCCCGGTTTGGCGCTGTCGAAGATGCCGCCCCGGTCGCAGAACACCTCTTTGACGTCGCTGGGGTAGCCGACCATCACAAAGATGTAGTCTGCATCCTGCACCGCCTCGGCGATGGTCTTGCAGGGGATGATGCCAAACTGCTGCTGCAATTCCAGCAGTTTTTCATAGCGATGGGTGTAGGCAGATACCGTGTAGCCGTGCTTTGCCAGATGACCGGCCTGCTGGCTGCCCATGACACCGGTGCCGATCCAGGCAACTTTTTTCTTTTCCATCTGTACATTCCTCCTGATTGTGGATTGATTTGCAAGCGGGCAGTTAGTCTGCACAAAGCGTTGCCGCTGCGCCGCTGCTTTGGTAAATTGGCTGTAAGGACTTTTGCGTTATTTTGTAAGCGGGTGGTTGGTGCAGACCACGTCGTCCGAAGGGTCCTGCACAAAGCCATTGCTTTGATAAAATTCCTGTACCGTTGGATTCGACTGACCGTCCGGCAGGAAAAAGTGTGCGGTCAAACGAGGGATGCCGCGCAGCGCCGCCTGTGTCTTTGCCCAGAGCAGCAGGTCGGGGCGCGGGATACTGCCGTCGCGGTCGATGGCAGCGGCGATGTACAAGGCTCGGTCGGGCTGAAAGCGGGAGCCGAGCACCAGCACCCGCTCGCCGTCGCCGAACACCCAGCCTGCGGACGCCATGCCGCGGCAGTTTGCCTCGTTGATGCGGTAGAAGGTGTGGTTGATGTTGAGGTACCCGCCCAGCTGCTCCTTGTGCGGCAGCAGCTGTTCGACCGCCTGCTGCGGGGTCAGCGGGTGTAGGGTTGGCAGCTGCGAAAGGCTTTGCGGCAGGCAAACGTCCGCAAGGGTGCAGGTCATCCCGCGAAAGACACTGTCCTTTTGCAGTCCGAAATTTTTAGCAAGGGCTGCGCTGGCAACATTTTTGACGCCGGTGTACATGGCAGCCGACCCACAGCCCAGCTGCGGCAGCTGCTCAAAATAGCGGCGGTAGATGGCAGTACCTGCACCCTGCCGCTGGTACTGCGGATGCACCCGCAGCAGCTCCAGCCAGGCGCTGTTGTCGTACAGCACCGTCAGCTTGCCGATGCCGATTGGTTTGCCTTCGGCACAGACGACGGTGAATTCTCCGCGGGTGGTGGTGTAGTAGTCCAGCACATCCGCAAGATAGTGGTTGGAGCGCACCGCTGCCTGCTCGATGGCAAGGCAGTCGGGCAGGTCGGGCGCAGAAAACGCTCGGGTGGTAAATTCCATTGGCTCCTCCCCTTTTTTAGCAGTTTTTCAGATACCGGTCAAACCAGCGGGTGATCTCTTTGAGCCTTCTGACGCGGTGCTTTGGTTTGCCGTTGCGGGAAAGCTCGTGGTTTTCGCCGTGGAACAGGCAGACGCGGGTGGGAACGCCGTGCATCCGCAGGGCGGTGAACATTTGAAGGGCATCCGCCATCCAGCAGCGGTAGTCCTCGTCCGACTGGATGAAGAGGGTCGGTGTGGTGCATTTGTCGGCATATTTCAGCGGCGAACGGTTCCACATCTCCTCCGGGCTGTTCCACGGGTCGGACTGCACCGCGCACAGGTTGTGGTAGTAGCCGATGTCGGTGGTCAGGCACTTGCTGATAAAGTTTGCAATCGAGCGCTGGGAGGCAACTGCCGCAAAGCGGTCGGTGTGTCCGACAATCCAGTTTGCCATAAAGCCGCCGTAGCTGCCGCCGGTCATGCCGACGCGGGCAGGGTCGATCTGCGGGTAGCTTTGCAGCACATGGTCGGTAAATTCCATCAAATCGTTGTAGTCCCACACGCCGTAGCGTTTGCCGCGGATGTCCGCAAACTCGTTGCCGCGTCCGTCGCCGCCGCGCGGGTTGCAGAAGAAGACGAAATAGCCCTCGCTTGCCCACAGCTGCATCTCGTGGAAGAACACCTCGCCGTAGACGGTCTTGGGTCCGCCGTGGACATCCAGAATAGCCGGATAGTGTTTGGAAGGGTCATAGCCGACCGGCTCAATCACCCAGCCGTCCAGCTGCATGCCGTCGCTGTCGGTAAACGGCAGGTAGTGCAGCGGAGCCACGGTGCGGCTTGCCAAAAATTCGTCGTTAAAATGGGTCAGCTGCTGCTCGCCGCTGCCGTCCTCCCGACAGCGGTACAGCTCCTGCAAGCCGTTTTCCCGCATGGCAACATACAAAAAGGTGCCGTCAAAATAATCAAAGCAGTCGACGCTGCCGTTTACCTGCGGGGTGATCTGGGTCTCTTTGCCATCTTGGTCCAGACGCACAATGCAGGAGTTAAAGCCTCGGGTTTCGGTGTAGTACCAGGCGGTGTCGGTGGTTTTGGCGGTGGTGCCTCCCCCGTGGCGGCAGTCGGAGCCAACGCTGGAGCCCATGCTCGGGTCAAGGTCGCACAGCTGGGTCAGCGCACCGGTGTGCAGGTCGGCGGTGAAGTAGGTCGGGTTTTCGTTGGTGCCGTACCGCTCGCCGGTGGAGGCTGCGATTATCAGCTGATCGCCCATAAAGTCGGCGGCATCCACACCATAGCGGTGCTTAAGCTGTATAGACAGCTGCTGAATCTCCGGCTGCTGCTCCGGGTGATTCAGATGCAGCAGGTACATATCGTCCTTCTGGTCGTCCATCCACTCATAGTCGTGACCGTAGTAGAGCAGCAGGTCGTCCTGCGCGCGGTAGCGGAAGGAGGAAACGTTCATGTACGCAGGGCTGAGCAGCTGACACTCTCCGCTGGTCACATCGAACAGGTAGAGGCGACGGCGGCGCTTGTTGACCACACCCTTGCCGTTGGACCAGAAAGGCAGCTCGTCGAACACCTCGTAGTCCTTTTCCTCCTCGAGCGCCTGTTTGGCTTGTTCCAGCTCTTCGCCCTGCAAGCCGCTCAAATCCGGGCGGTAGTGGTCAAAGTTGCCGATGAAGAGAAAGTGGGTGTCATCGACCTTTTGCAGACCGCTTGCCTTCATCGGGATGGTGAACGCCGGTTCCGCCTCGCCGCCGTGGATGTTGATGCGGTTGTAGACGGTTGTTTCCTGTGCGCCCTCCTGCTTTTTGCCGCGGCTGCGGTCGCCGGGGAACAGCAGCGTCTGGTCGTCCAGCCACAAAAAGCCGCTTTCCTCCCCGCCTGCGGTCAGCTTGCGGGAAATGCCGTCCTCCAGTACCCAGATGTAGGAAAGGTAGCTGTTTTCCTTTAAGCTGGGCTGACTGACGACATAGGCTGCCGCCTTGCCGTTTGGCGAAAACGCAACCTGCGATAAACAACGAATCTGTTCAAAGTCCTGCATGGTCACCTTTTGCATGGTGATTCCTCCTTGACACAAAAGATAATGCTTTCATCAAAAGCTGTTGCTTTCATTATATAATCATTTGCTGCACGATGCAAGAGAAAAGCGGGAATTTATCTGCAAAATTTCTAATTTTTTTCACAATCGTGCAGCTGTATTTGTAGAAAACGTTCAGCAAGGGCGGTGCGAAGGGAAAAAGAAAACCGGCAGACAAAAGCGTTTGCTTTTGTCTGCCGGTTGTGCGTCTGCTTATGCAGGGGGGATTATTCGATGGTGAAATCTTTGCTTGCTGTTTTGCCGTTCAGATTGATGGTGATGGTATAATCTCCTGCGGCAAGAAGCTTGCGTGTGTAGAAGTAGAGCTGTTTAGGATATTCGCTGTTATAAAATCTGTCATCAAACGACTCCCTTCCATTTAAAGAAACGCCCATTCCCCTGATGGTAATATCTGACAATTCAATCTGCCCTGCAATACCTTCCTCATCAAAGGAGAGATAAAGATAGTGTACTTCTCCAAGTGGAAAAAGAGTATCTTTTTCTACACGCAGGGATGCGATATTAAAGGTGTCCTCCGGCTGTACCGGCGGTTCGGGTGCAACGTAGGTTGGGATTTTTTCATAGTCGTAAAAATTCATCCGGTTGCCGTATTCGTCCTCGCTGACAAAGCAGAAGTACTGGGTTTCATCGGTGAGGTTTTCCAGCTCCAGCACGTTGGTGGTCTGACCGATGATGTCTACCCGGTTGCCGCCGTTGATAATCACTTCCGGCTCCTTTGGAGAGGTATCCTGCGGAATTTCGCTCTTGTCAAGCACCTTCCAGTAGAGGATGCCGTCGGTATCGGAGAAGAAAGAAACCTCTGCGGTGGTTTCGGAGGTGCGGTTGAAGCTTACAGAGCTGATTTCTGGTGCGGAGTAGTCCAGGAACGCCTTTTTCGAGGCGGTGGAACCGTCTGCAAAGGTGATGGTCAGGGTGTAGTTGTTGTTATCCTTTAAGATACGATTAGGAGCGACCTCGACGCGGTACTCGGTGTCGCTGCGTTTGGTCAGCTTACCAAGCTTAATATCGCTTTCTTGTGGACAGGTCACAGAGAACTGGTCTAGGGTCAATTCTTCCTGCGGCGCTTCACTCAAGGTGATGTCAAAGGAGTGGTGGACCGATACTTCATCTATGTTTATATTGCTGTTGATGACCATGTCCACGATGGTGATTTCGCTCTTCTCCGGCTGCTCGGTCTTTGCCGGGATGGAGGCGGTGTAGATTTGGCTGGTGCGGTCAAAGTTGTCGACCGCCAGATAGTACAGGGTGTAGGCGGTGCCGGCATCCAGCTCGTCGATGGTGAACCGGTTGCTCTGCACCTTCATCTCAAGCTGTGTGCCCTTGGCTTTGAGCTGGTCGACGGTCGGCTCCTCCTGCTCTTCCCAGAGGTTGCGGGTCTGGGCGGCAACCGGCTGCACCAGATAGTACAGCGAGCCTGCTGCATCGGAGACATAGGTGATTTCCACCGAGCTGTCGTCGTTCCACTCAACGAACGGCTTTTCCAGCTGCGGAGCCAGCAGAGAGGTGGTGAAGGTTTTGTTGATCATGCTGCCGTCCGCCAGCTGGATGCTCAGGAAATACTCGTTGTCCGCATAGTAGGCGGTGGTGACGGTGTAGTTTTGGTTGTCCTTGGTGTAGACGTTGACGATGGTCATATCCTTGCCCGAGCCGTTGCACAGGATTTTGATGTTCTCCTTGGTCAGCGGCTGCTCGGTAGGCAGGTTGAGCGAGAAGAGTACCTCGGCAGGCTTGGACTGGATGGAGGTGATGCGGTAGCGCTGGGAATCCGGCACAGAAGGCTTGTCATCCGGCAGCTCCTCTTCCTGCTCTTCATCCTCATAGCGGTCGTCATCGTCCTCATCGTCATCGCGGTCATAACGGTTGTCCTCATAACGACTATCGTCATTCATCTGGTCACGACCGGCAGAGAGCGAGCCTGCTGTGCTGACGGTGATTTTTGCCTGGGAAATACCGCTGACTGCGTTTGCGGAAACGGTGGACACCGAGCCGATGGAAGCGGATTTTTCCGCAGTCACCTTGGCGTTTGCGTTGGTCACCTTCAGCTGGCTGACCTTGCCCTGCAACTGCACCTTGCAGGCGGCGTTGACCTTGAGGCTTTCGACCTTTGCACCCTTTTCCAGCGAGACGGATGCGGATGCCGGCAGGCTTTTGCTCAGCTGCAAGGATTGCAGCTCACCGCTGACGGTCAGCGCGGTCTGGGAGCCGAGGGTGAAGCTTCTGCTTTTTCCGGTGCTGTCCTTGACAGAGACACGGATGCCGCCCTGTTTGCTTTTTCCAAGATTGATGGTCGAATTTTGCAGCGAAACCGAACGGACGACCTTGTCATTCTTTACAAACTGCATCACATTGTCGATGACCTGCAGGCTGTACTGCTGGGCGGCGGCTGCGGATTTGGAAGAATCTGCCAGCGCAAACAGGCTCAGCTGTAACAGCAGCAGCGAGGCGAGGAATACCGAAAAAAGTTTTTTCATACGCATAGGTTCCTTTCTGATGTCGGGTGGTGGTTGGTCGGATGGGACTGCACCTTTTGCCTGCCAAACAAAAGCGTTTGCTGATGCTTTTGTTGGACTTTTGTGGATGTTTTTATCTATTATGCAGTCTTTACTACCAAAAAGGATACCGTATTTTTTCTTTCAAATCAACTGTTGTGGTATACTTTCTTCATTTTCATTGCGGATGTGAAATCCTGCTGCTGTTTTGCAGAAACTTCTGTTAAAATTTACGACATTTTTGGGGAAGAACCCTCCGCCATCCTGCACTTTTCCGGCAGGAAAACTCTGTGCTTTCCACATACTGCACTTTTCCGACAGGAAAAGTGGCACGACACGTCATAGACGTGGCGTAGCACAGCAAGACGAAGTCTTGATGTTTACCCCTCTGTCCTATCGGACATCTCCCCTTGTGAATGGGAGACAACGCCACACCTTCAGTGTGTCGTACCACACCTGCGTTGTGGCGTGATATGACTGCGTCATATCTGTGTCTTACACCAGATAGATAAATATTGCACCATAGACCTCCCTCGCTGAGGGAGGTGGCAGCCGAAGGCTGACGGAGGGTGGAACGCCACGATCGGACTCATGTCTTGATATGACTGCGTCATATCTGTGTTTTACACCAGATACATAAACGTTCCATCAACCCGCACTGTTGCGGCAGGAAAAGTGGCACGCCATGCCACACATTTGGTGCGGCATGGCGTTTTACTGCTTTTTATTTGACAGATACAATCGAGATATTTTCCACCGGCACCTTGGTTTCTCCCAGGATGATGTCGCGGATTTGCACCACCTGTCCCTCCTGCAACTCGGGCGCTTTGACGATGACATCCACCTTCTCGCTTGAGCAGTAGACCATGCACTCGTCAAAGCCCTTTGCTTTGATGCGGTTTTCGATTCTGCCCTCGGTTTCGATTGCCTGCACCATCCCGCCTGCCTGGGCAGTCAGCTCATCCTTCTGTTCCTGGGTCAGGGCGGTGTCGGTCAGCATCACCTGCAATGCCTCCTGCGCCTGGTCGCGGGTCTTTTGGCGGGTCAGCCGCGCCTGCGAGAAATATTCCCCGTCCTCCTGCGCGTTCCGGGCGACCTGCTTGCTGTCCACAAACTGCGCGTCGCCGTAATGCTCCTGCTCCTGCGTTTCCTCCAGCGCGCCTTCCACCGCCGTCTGCTGGGTGGTGTTGGCGGTGACCAGCTCCAGGTCCTCCCCGGCAAACTGGTAATTTAAGTAGACGGCAACTCCCAGCGCTGCCACCAACGAAGCTAAAACGATCTGTTTTTTTCCTACAATCATGTTCATATCCTTACCTCCTGCAAGACTGTTTTTCTATGGTTTCATCGGTTGCCGGCAAACACGCAGACCTGCGTGCTTTTGATTCCCAGCACCGTTGTCACCGCCTCGGTAATCTGCTGGCAGACCCGCGCACTGTTTGCGCCCGGGCAGACCACCAGCACCCCGTTGACCTGCGCTGCCAGCGTTGCTTCCACCAGCGGGCGGGTCACACCCTGGGCGTCCCGCACCAGCACCGGCTTGTTCTGCTGCTCCTGGTCGATGGGGTAGATTTCCCCTGATGAGCGTGCGCGGCTGTTCTGCTCGCTGGCGTACACCGTCCGCGGGCTTTGGCGCAGGGTCACCATCACCTGACATTCGCCCGCGCCCTCCAGCTGCCCGAGCATCCGACCCAGATTTTCGGCAAGCTGCTGCTCGAGCGAAGCTTCCGGCGCGGTTTCGGTTGTTTGTGCGGCTGGCATCGGTCTGCCCTCGTCCTTTGGCGGCTGGCACAGCCGGGAGCAGAGGATCAACCCCATCCCGGCAAAGCCCGCTGCCACCATCAGGCGCACCCGCTTGTGCGGGTCCTGCCAGAGGGTGCAAAGGGTCTGCCAAAAGCCTTTGAGCCACTCTGCCACCCGCTCGTACATCTGCTGCATCTGCTGTGTCCATCGCTCGGTTTGCTGTTGCTGCATTTTGCCCTTCCTCCTTTTTGGCTTTTGCTGTTCTCCCCTTGCCGCAGTTGCTGTCGGCGGTTTTGTTCCCATTCTATGCCACCAGCGGCAGCGGTTATGCCTGCGTTGTGTCAAAAAAACGGTTCCGTGCCGTTTGATTTTATGCGGACTATCCCTGCGCCGCCTGCTCTTCTGTCAGCGGCGGTTCGGCTTGTTCTGCCAGCTGTTGGGCAATTCGGTCGGTCACCTGCTCTTCGAGCTGTTGAGAAATCTCCTCGGCAAGCTGCTCGGGCGGAGCGTCGACGGCGGGCAGCTCCGGCTGCGAACAGGAGCGCAACTGCGAGCAAGACCGCAGTGGAGAAAGCACGCTGCACAGAAAAAACACCGACAGCAGCATCCGAAAGGTTTTGCCCAAAGCGTTTTGAGGCACCAGCATCCCGCAGATGCCCGCCGCTGCGATGGCAAAGCAGATGCCTGCCGCCCATTGTGTGATTGCCTGCATGGATTTTTACCTCCTTGATTCTCTTTTGTGTTTTACTCATTTGGTACGGTCACAATGGTAACAGTATACGCCACGTTTGCGTGGCGTAGCACCCCTCTCTGGTACGGTCACCTTGGTGACCGTACACGCCACGCTTGCGTGGCGTATTACCCCTCCGCTTCATCCTCTTGAGGATGAAGCACCTCCCCTTTGCGAAGGGGAGGCATAAAAGCTCCCATGTGTGCAAAGAGGTTGCTTGAGGTCATAGTCTCCCCTTCACAAGGGGAGATGTCCGATAGGACAGAGGGGTAAAACATCAAGACTTCGTCTTGCTGTTCCACTGTTCCTAACGGAAAAGTGCAGGTTGGTGCAACCGATCCATCTGAGATTGAGATAACGCACAGATACCATGCAGCTATGCCACCCCGACCGACAGCACCATGGTGGTGGACACCAGCACCAGCAGTCCAAAGCAGACCACCAGCGCCAGCAGAATGGAAAACGCACTTGCGACCGAGCGCAGGACGCTGCTCATCCGGCTGCAATCGAGCATCTGCGCTGCCCATGCCGCCGTGTGCAGCATCAGATACCAGCCGCTCACCTCAATAAGCACCGGCAGAAAGGTCAGCGCCGCAACCGCCATCCCCAACGAGCCGACCAGACCCTTCATCAGATGCAGGCAGCTTCGGGCAGCTCCCATTGCATCCGACAGCGTCCCGCCGATGACCGGCACAAAGCTACCCACCAGAAATTTGGAGGTTTTCAGCAGTATGCCGTCCCCGCCCGAGCCGATCACCGTTTGCAGCGAGAGGATGCCCACGAAAAGGGTGGTCAGCACCCCCAGTCCCCAGCAGGTCAGCCGGTGGATGGCGCGGGTCAGCTGCCCGACCTGCAAAAAAGGCGCCAGCGGCGAAAGGATGCACAGCGCAAGGTAGACACCCAGCAGCGGCAGAAGGGTTTTGGAGGCAAGCTCTGCCAGCAGCTGGGACACAAAGTAGAGCATCAGGTTGTAAGCGCCCGCCGAAGCCGGACTGCCGCCCGCAATCAAAATCCCGCTGAGCACCGGCGCAAAGGACATCACAAAGAGCGAACATTCCCGCAGCGACTGCACCGTGCGTTCCACGCAGCCAAAGACCGGCTCCCCCAGCAGCACCAGCGCCGAGGCAGCAGCGACCACGCTGAACGGCTCGTCCATCCCCGAAGTGGTCCCATTCTGCCGCAGCGCACCCAGAACGGCACACAGCACCACCATCCCAATCAGGGTCCCCAGCAGCCGCAGCGGTTCATCGAGCAGCTCGTGCAGCAGCGTGCGGAGCTTGTCTTGTATCGAGCGGTTCATCCGCTGCCAAACCTCTCCCCAGTCCCATCTGTTTTGCTCGAACGGCTCCTGCCCGTACCAATCCTCCAGCTGCTGTCGGGCGGTCTGCGGCAGCGCATCCGAGAGATGCTCCTCCCAGAGCTGTCGGGTCTTTTGGCGGGTCAGCTGCTCGAGCGCACCCGCCTGCTGCGAATAGCAGGCGCTTTGCTGCGTGCTACTCAGACCTTCCTCGCAGAGGGAGGTGGCAGCCGAAGGCTGACGGAGGAACATCACGACTTCGTCGTGCTGTGCCACTGTTGCTGCCGCAACAGTGCGAGTTGGTGGAACATCTATACATTCAGCACATTCAGCGCTCACCTCGCTGGTACTGTCACGACAGTGACCGTACACTCCACACTTGCGTGGAGTATTACCCCTCTGCTTCATCTTCGATGGGATGAAGCACCTCCCCTTGGTAAGGGGAGGAACATCACGCAAGTGTGCTGCGCCACATCTTCGATGTGTCGTGCCGTTTTTCCTAACGGAAAAGTGCTGAATGGTGGAAGGGTTAACCGTCAGACCTTCCTCTGCCATTGCGGCTGCAACCGGAGCGGACAAAGGCAAGGCTGCGGCTTTGCAGCCAAGGCTGCCGACGGTCAGTAGGAAGAACGGCAGCAACAGCGCTGTCACAAGGGTTCGTTTCATCATCTACCTCCTCAACAGCCCAGCAGCGACAGCGCCTGCTCCAGCAGCAAGGAGAACAGCGGCATCGCCAACAGCAGCAGTGCTGCCCTGCCCGCCGTTTCCAGACGGGCGGCGATGGCAGTTTCCCCCGCGTCCTTGCAGACGTCGCAGGCAAACTGTGTCGTCAGGCAAAGTCCCAGGGCGCGCAGCAGCAGCTGACCCGTTTCCAGAGAATTTCCGGTGCAGGCGGACAAAAACTGCCGCACCGTCTCCAGCACCGGCTCACACTCTGTCAGCAGCCAGCCGAGCAGTCCCACCGCGCAGACGGCAGACAGCACCATCGAAAGCTCCGGGCGAAACTGCCGCAGCAGCACGCTGACGGCAGCGGCGCACAAAGCAAAACCAATCACCGAAAGCATCCTGCGCCCCTCCCCTCCTACAGCCCGAACACCGACTTCACCGTCTCGAACAACAGGCTGATCTGTTCAATCATCATCATCAACACCACGATCAGCCCGGCTAAGGTGGTCATGGTCGCCTGCTCCTCCCTGCCCGAGCGAATCAGCACCTGGTTGAGCACCGAAACGATGATGCCGATGGCAGCTATCTTAAAAATCAAATCGACGTCCATCTTGCTTGTTCTCCTTTCGCTTTGCTATCCGATTAAAATGCACAGCGCCATCCCCAGCAGCGGGCCCAAAGCGGCGTACATCCTTTTTTCGTGGGCGCTCTCCTGCAAAATGCGCTGTGCGCCCTGCTCCAGCTGCTGCTGCACCCAGCTGAGCTGTCGGCTCTGCTGGCTTAAGTCGTATGCACCCAGTATCTCGCCGATGCGGGCAAGCAGCGCGCGGGAGTCTGCATCAAACTCGCCGCCGCAGTCCTGCACCGCCCGCTGCCACCGCTGTGGGAAATCCGTCTTCCCCGCCGCAAACCGCCGCAGATAGGGCAGCGCACAAAAGCGCGGCTCCTGCGAGAGCTGTTCGAGCAGCTCGGCTGCGGGCAGCAGACTGTATTGCAAGCGGCTTTGCAGCTCACCCACCAGCTGGGCGGCGTCCATCAACTCCCGATAGCGGCGCATGGGACGGGCAGCCAAATAGTTGCCCGCCGCCGTACACCCGACCAGCAGCAGCACCCTGCCCACCATCGACAGACTTCCCATTCGCTCCACCTTCCTTTCGTGATGAAAACCCCGGTCCCTTGCACCATCCTGCATGGTCGTGATATAGATGGATAGACGTTGCACAGTCCAGCACTATCACTCCACCGGATGGATAGACGTTGCACAGTCCTGCACTTTTCCGTTAGGAAAAGTGGCACAGCACGCTTGCGTGATGTGTAGCCCTTCCGCAATCCAGCACTGTCACCACAGGTGACAGGGGGAGTGATACGCCTTCGGCGTAACTGCGTCATATCTTCGTTCTACATCAAATGTATAGACCTTCCACAATCCAGCACTTTTCCGACAGGAAAAGTGGCACGATACGCCAAAGTCGTAGCGTTGCCTCCCCTTAACAAGGGGAGGTGCTTCATCCTCTTGAGGATGAAGCGGAGGGGTACACTCCACGCCTGCGGCGTGGAGTGTACTGTCACTGTTGTGACAGTACCAGCGAGGTGAACGATACGCCTAAAGTGATGAAGCGGAGGGGTGAATCTCTAATATCTCCTGCACCTGACCGGGGTGGGAGGCGCCGCGCAGCAGCAGCACCCGGTCCAGGCTGCCGCTTGCCTGCAACTGCAAAAACGGCTGGCGGCGGCAGAGCTGTTCGCGGCTGCCCGCGTGGATGGAAGCCAGCAGACAAACACCGGTATTGAGCGCATACAACAGCTGCTGCACCTCCTCGCAGTCGCCCAGCTCGTCGCAAACAATCACCTGCGGGGAGAGGGTGCGCACCGCCTGCAACACGCCCTGTGCCTTGGGAAAGCCACGCAGAAAATCCATGCAGCACAGACCGTCCTGCGCAGAAAAATTTGGCTCATACAGTTCTCCCCGCTCGTCCACTATTGTCACCTTCCACCGCCCTGCCAGCCAACAGGACAGCGCGCGCAGCAGGGTGGTCTTTCCGCTGCCCGGCTCGCCTGCCACCAGCACCGAGCACAGCCCGCGGGAAAACAGCTGTTCTGCCAGCGGCTCGATGGACAGCGACGCTGGGTGCGCGATGCAATGCGCGATGCGCAGATTTAAGGAGCTTACCTGCCGCACCGAGCAAAGTCTGCCGTTTTGTATCACGGCGGTGGCTCCGATGCCGATGCGGTGCCCGCCCTCCACCGTCAGATAGCCCTCCAGCAGCTGCGGCAGGCAGGTGTGTACCGAGTAATCGCACAGGGCGGCAAAGCTCTCCTGTAACTGCTGCGGCTGTACCGGCTCGGTCGAAATCGGTCGATGCAGCAGCTGCCCTAAGCGCATCGGTCTGCCCGCCACCACCAGATACGGCTCTCTGCCCTGTTGCAGGCGGATTTCCTGCACCTGCTCCCAGCAGCTTGCCGGAACTGCTTGCAGCTGGCGGCGAATCGGCAGCGACAGCTTTTGCAGCATCCGTTCGAGTGTCCTGTCCATTTTGCTCTTCCTCCATTCGTCCGGGACTTAACAAAAGGTATGCCGCGGCATCCTGCAATAGAACCGCTGCCCGTTTTGTTTATTGTAATACAGCCGCCGCGCAAATTTTGCAGAATCGCAGACACAAAAAAATCACACCAAAACCTTGACGTGATTTGAAAACAATATCTTTGCATGGCACGATACATCGTAGACGTTCTCCATCAAATGTATAGACCTTCCACAATCCCGCACTTTTCCGACAGGAAAAGTGGTACAGCACGCTTGCGTGATGTTCACCCCTCTGTCCTATCGGACATCTCCCCTTGTGAAGGGGAGAACTCCACGCCGATAGCGTGGAGCGTACTGTCACTGTCGTGACAGTACCAGCGAGCTGAGCGCTATGCCGATAGCGTGTCGTACCATGCTTGCGGTGTGTCGTGTCCTGTCAACTGCTGCACAGTGTCTGGTCCGTGCTGCCATGGGTCATATACTGCCGGATGGCTTCAAAGTCGATGCTCGATTCGCTGCCGTCGCCCGATCTGGCAGGCGGGGATGGCTGGGACGAAAGACAGCTGCGCTTGTCCGGCGCTGCTTTGTTTTGTGCAGCGGCTCTGTCCTCGGCAGCTTTTTGGCTGCGGCTGTGTCTGCGGCACTTCTCTTCAAACTCCTGCGGGGTGGAAATCCCGCGCTCAATGCAGCTATCCAACACCGCCTGCACATACCGCCAGCCCTTTGCGCCCATCAGTGCCGAATATTCGATGGCTGCCTGCATCAGCTCGGGAGACAGCTTTTGCAGATAGGCGTCCATCTTCTTTTTGACTGCCACCGTTGCGACCGCGATATTCTGCTCAAAACACTGCAAAATTTCTTCCCTCTCCTTTACTACAACTACTACTACATTTTCTTTCCTTTTCTTTATGGCGTTATTCTCGGAATCCTCGGGGTTTTTCTCGGAATAACGGGGGTTTTTCTCGGAATTATTTAAAATAGGGTGCATTTTAATAAAGCTTTGCGTTTCTTCTTTTGAAAGAAGCCAAAACTTTGGGTTTACGACGACCGGGTTTTTACTGGCTCGGGACTTTACAGCCAACTGAAATCGTCTCTGTATTGAGGTGGACGTGAGGATAGTGTCCGACTGAAAAAGTTTGTTATCAAACAGTGACCGTTCCAATAAGAATTTCCTCATCTGCCCTATTTTTTCAGGGCTCATACCCAGCTCGGAGGAGGTAATATAATCAAAATCCTCATCTACCTCCAGGTAGTAGCCATGTCCCTTGTAAATCTCACACAGCAGGTATAGATAATAAGTGATGCCATCTGCACCAAACCTGCCTTTTAAAATCTTGATTTTGCGGTCCGAGAAAAAATCCACATCCAAAGAAAAGTACGCTAAGCCTTCCTTTTGCGGACGTGCCAAGGTAAGCCCTCCTTTTTTTGGTTGTTTCACCCTCACCCCAAACAGGCGGGTCGGTTGCATCCAAAAAGGCAACTTTCCCTAAAAACGGAATTTTTTTGCTCTGAAAGGGTTGCCTGTATAAAAATTTTAAAAAAGGGCACAAAAAAGGACGGTGCAAAAGCATCGTCCTTAATAAAAATCTGTTCTGTTTTAATGACCGATAATGTCATTCGGTCCGCACCACTTGGAAACAATGGAGGTCGGTTTGCCTTCTCTCAGGCATTTTTCCACTTCTTCCTTGTATACCTGCGCTGCACACTTATCTCCGATTCGGTCAAAGTCGGCATAATTGAAAGGCATGAAACGTTCTCCGAACTTTTTTTCATACCGTTCCCACAACTCCCACATTTCAGCACTTCTTAAAATTTCGGAATCAACTGCTGCTACATACATTTAGATTTCTCCTCCCCATGCAGTTCTTTTATAAAGCTGGTGCAGCTTCTGTTTTAATGACCAAACAGGCTGTTCGGTCCGCACCACTTGGAAACAATGGAAGTTGGTTTGCCTTCTCTTAGGCATTTTTCCACTTCTTCCTTGTATACCTGCGCAGCACATTTATCTCCAATCCGGTCAAAGTCGGCATAATTGAAAGGTATCATATATTCTCCAAATTGCTTTTTATACTCTTCCTGCAATTCCCACATTTCATCTGCCCTTAAAATATCGGCATCAATACGAGCTACATACATACTTAATCATTCTCCCCATGTAACTGTTTTTTTACTTTTTCACATTCCGCATAAATATCCGGCAAATTTTCTTGTAAAAAATTCAACTTTTGTTTATCCTGAAAAGCAAGTAAAGAATAATAATTTGCAAAGATTTCGCTTTCTTTGATTCCTTTCTTTTTTCTCTCACGGAATAAAAACCTAATGGTCTATTAAGCTGCCTGGCTGGCACCATTTAGAAATAATGGAGGTCGGTTTGCCTTCTCTTAGGCATTTTTCCAGTTCTTCCTTGTATACCTGTGCAGCACATTTATCGCCGTTTCTCTGGAAATCACAGTAGTTAAAACAAATAAATTTCTTTCCAAACTTTTTTTCATACCGTTCCCACAATTCCCACATTTCAGCACTTCTTAAAATTTCGGAATCGACTGCTGCTACATACATTTAGATTTCTCCTCCCCATGCAGTTCTTTTATAAAGCTGGTGCAGCTTTGGAACACTTGCTTGTGCTGCCGACGCCGGCACCTTTGTCAGGATATAGAAAAAAAGCCCGAACTCGATTTGTGTTCGGACTCAATCTGGTGCCGGTGGTGGGACTTGAACCCACACGTCATTGCTGACAACGGATTTTGAGTCCGTCGCGTCTGCCATTCCACCACACCGGCAAATTACTCATTTATTATACTCCACTTTTCCAGAAATTGCAAGAGGTATTTGCACATTTTTTTCATTTTTATCAAAAAGGCGGCAGGAAGTCCCCGCCGCCTTTCTTGCAGACCGTTAAAAACGCTTATTTCCCCTGTGTATACAGCTCCAGATGGACCGGCACGCCGCCGCACATCGGGACCTGCACCTCGCCGTGTACCAGCGGACGCAGATATTCCAGCATCTGCTCGGTCACGTCGTTGCCCTGCGGGTGGATGCAGCTGTCCGGCACCTTCTTCTCTAGGTTTGCCACCAGCGCGATGTCCGTTGTGCCATAGCGGACGCGGTAAGGTGCGCTGCTCAGACGCTCCACGATTGCCATTTCGCCGCTGACGCCGTTTAAAGCGCGGTCGGCTGCGGTCATGCCCAGCATCTTCGATTCACTCAAATCGTTTGCCGAAGCCAGGTGGGAAGCGCAGCGCTGCATCAGGTTCAGCTCAATCGAGCGCACCTTACAGCCAATCTTCTCCTTGACCAGACCCTCCAGCACCTTGGCTGTGCCGGACAGCGCCGCGTGACCAAAGACGTCCACCCCTCTGCCCTTGCTCTCGCTCAGGTAGGAGCCGTCGGCGTTTTTGAGTCCCTCGCTGACAGCAACCACAACGGCGTTGCGCTTTGCAAGGCAGTCTTTGACGTCGCGGATGAACTGCTCGGTGTCAAAGGCACGCTCGCACAGGTAGATCAGCTGCGGACCGGTGCCGCCGTTCTCGCGGGAGAGGGCGGATGCTGCGGTCAGCCAGCCTGCGTTTCGTCCCATGACCTCCACGATGGTCACCGCCGGGATGTCATAGACCTCACAGTCGCGCACGATCTCCGCAAAGGTCGCTGCGATATATTTGGCAGCCGAACCAAAGCCCGGGCAGTGGTCGGTCATCGGCAGGTCGTTGTCGATGGTTTTGGGCGCGCCCATCACCGACAGTCCCTGGATGTTGTGCTTTTTGATGTAGGCGGACAGCTGGTAGACGGTGTCCATCGAATCGTTGCCGCCGATGTAGACAAAGTACCCGATCTCCCGCGACAGCAGCGCATCGACGATCTGTCCCAGCTGCCCTTCGTCGGCGTTGTTGAGCTTTAAGCGGCAGGAGCCCAAAGCGGCTGCCGGTGTGCTGCACAGCAGCCGCAGCTGCTCGGGCGAGGAAAGAATCTCGGTCAAATCGACATAGTTGCCGTTGAGCACTCCCTTGATGCCGTTGACCGCGCCATAGATGCGGTCGACCTTATCGCTGGTCATACACCGTTCCACCACGCCTGCTACCGTTGCGTTGATGGCTGCGGAAGGTCCTCCCGACTGTGCAATCAGCATGTGTTTCATGTTTACGACTCTCCTGTCTGTTTTGATTTGTGTTTTTTTACAGAATGGACACCCGGCTGTGTCGGGCATCCTCGCTCAGCTGCGGAACGCCTGCCTGGTCAGTGACCAGATAGTCCACGTCCTCCATCTTGGCAAAGGTGTAGGGCAGCATCTTGCCCACCTTGCTGCTGTCCATCAGGATGATGACGCATCTTGCCTTTTCAATCAGCAGTCTGCGCAGCTTTGCCTGCTCCTCATACCCGCAGGTAAATCCACCCTCCCGTGAGTAGCCCGAGGCGGAGATGAATGCCACGTCCACATTCAGCTTGGACAGCATCTCCAAGGCGGAATAGCCGAACACCGAACGGTTTTTGCGGTTGAGCACGCCGCCGCACAATGTCACGGCTGGTCGGATCTTCTCGGCAATGGCAAGGGCGATGTCCGGTCCGTTGGTCATCACGTTGATGTACATATCTGGTATGATCTTTGCAAGCTCCAGCATGGTGGTGCCGCCGTCGAGGAAGATCGAGCTGCCCTCGCGGACAAACTTGACTGCCTTTTGGGCGACCACATCCTTCTGCGGCTTGTTGGAGATGTCCTGCTCGGGCACATCGTCCCGGTCGGGCACCTCCAGATACTTTGCTCCTCCCCTGATTCTGAGAATAAAACCTTCCTTGGCAAGAAAATCCAGATCCCTGTGGATGGTCATCACGCTGACATCCGAAAACTGCTGCGCCAGCTCCTTGAGGCTGACGATCCTTCTGTTTTTGATAAACTCCTTGATTTGCTCTCTTCTTAGTATGTTCAAGATGAAATCCCCCATCGTCAGATCTGTTGCGTGGATTTTACATTCTCTATTATATAGGAAGACTATTAAAAAGGCAAGGGGGTTTTGTTACTAAATGTTATTTTCTTTGATTGAACCTGTCAGAAGGCGGGGATTTATTGTGAACTTTTTATCGGTAAAAGCTTTATTTTTCACCATTCCTCCAAAATATAAGCGGAGCTGACCGATTGCCGGCGCTCCGCTTTTTTCCATACCTATCAAAATCTATCAAAACCCCTCCCGCAAATCCACCCGCAGCCGACGGATGATGCGCTTTTCCAGCCGTGAGATGTACGACTGCGAGATGCCGATTCGGTCCGCCACCTCCTTTTGGGTGTGCTCCCTGCCGTTTTGGTACAAGCCAAAGCGCAGCCGCATGATCGAGCGCTCCCGCTCTTCCAGCGAATTGATTGCCCGATGCAGCATCGCCCGCTCGGCGTCCCGCTCGATGTCGCTGCTCACCGCGTCCGCATCGGTGCCTAAAATGTCCGACAGCAGCAGCTCGTTGCCGTCCCAGTCGATGTTCAGCGGCTCGTCGATGGAAACCTCCTTGCGGCGGTTCTGGTTTTTGCGCAGGTACATCAGGATTTCGTTTTCGATGCAGCGGGAAGCGTAGGTGGCAAGCTTGATCTTCTTCTCCGGCGAAAAGGTGTTCACCGCCTTGATCAATCCAATCGTACCGATGGAGATGAGGTCCTCCAGATTGATGCCGGTCGATTCAAACTTTTTGGCGATGTACACCACCAGCCGCAGGTTGTGGACGATCAGCTGCTGCCGCGCCTCCTCGTCCTGACCGGCAAGGCGTTTAAAAAAATCCTCCTCCTCCTGCCGGCTCAGCGGCGGCGGCAGGGTCTGTGCGCCGTTGATGTAGTGCAGCTGCCCGCCGAATCTTCCCTTGAGCTTTGCAAGCAATCGGCTCAGGTAGCTGCCGACTTTGCATGATAGAATCCATTTCATTTGATAACTCCCGTCCTTTCCTCTGTTTACATTTCAGCCACACGACTTTGTCGTAGCACGCCACGACGAAGGCGTGGCGTTGTCTCCCCTTACAAAGGAGAGGTGCTTCATCCTCAAGAGGATGAAGCGGTGGGGTTAACGCCACACCTTCAGTGTGTCGTGTCCTGTCACAATGGTGACAGGACGGTGGGGTTAATACCGACTGCACAAAACTTCCCCCATCCCGCACTTTTCCGGCAGGAAAAGTGGCACGATACGACGAAGGCGTAGCACGCCACGCTTGCGTGGCGTATTACCCCTCTGTCCTATCGGACATCTCCCCTTGTTAAGGGGAGAACTCCACGCCGATGGCGTGGAGTGTCCTGTCACTGTTGTGACAGAACCGGCAAGGTGAACGATATGTCGTAGATATGCTGTTGTCCCCCTCTTCGAGGGGGATGTCACCTTTGGTGACAGGGGGAGTGACGCCCACCGTCAGTGTGTCGTACCACACCTGCGGCTTTCTTCTTATCCTCTGCGGCAGCATCCGTTGCCGCATCCACCAATCCGGGACTGAGCAGCAGCTGCCACTCCTCCCCGCCGATTGGCTGTTGGGTGACTGCCAGATAAAAAGCCTCGCTAACCTTAGGCGCCTGACTTTCACAGCAAATGGTCAGCCGCTCCCCCTTGACCGCCGGCAGCAGACCGCTTTGCCCGACGGCACAAAAAGGAATCTGCCGCACCCGATGCAGCTGGTTGCCCTGCCCGCACAGCATGGCGGAAAGCAGCTCGGCAGACAGAAGCTTTGCTGCGACCGAAAGGCTGCACACCGCCACCGGCAGTCCGCTGAACGGCTCGACCAGGCTGTTGCCGCTGTCGATGAGGGCATCCAGCCGCAGCTGCTGCCCATCCACCTCCAGCACCGCGCTGCACAGGCTCTCCTTTGGGCAGGTCAGCCGCAGCAGCGCACCGATGCTCCACACCACCAGATATGCGCCCGCCAGGCAGAGGATAAAGACTGGCGTTCGGATGTGAAAATACAGGGCGTTGTCAAAGACGAACATCCCCTTTCCCGCATAACAGCCGCGCAGCTGCTGCATCAGCCCAAAGAATGCCCAGCCGCAGCCCAGCAAAAGCAGCCACCGCTTTATTAGCGAATACCAGCCCTGCCAGCCAAAGGCAATCCGCACCATCGCCGCACCCCACCCGATTTTCAGCAGAACTCCCAACGCAGTCCCTGCCCAAACCGGCAGCGGCGGCAGAAAGATGTGCAGCGAGGACAGCGCACCCACGCAGGCAGCCAGCACCAGCCTTCCCCTGCTGCACCTGCATCGACCGCCGACCAGCGACAGCAGCAGCAGATTGACAAAAAAGTTGACGGCAAGCAAAATATCCACATAGACCTCCTGGACCATCCTATCCCTCCTTTGCTGCCTTTGCCTTAGTATACCGCCCGCCGCCTGCGAAAGTTGTCACAGCCGCTTGCCTGCCCTTCTTTATCTCACAAAAAAATCGCACAAATTTTTACACAACCGCTGTTATCTTCCTTTGGTTTGTGTTATAATATTTCTAATCTTGCTTTCACACCACCCTTTCCCCACCACACTTGTCTTATGTTCAAGTTGTCCTGCGCTATTGTCCGGGGAGAGCATCCAAACCAGAAAAGAAGGGTTCATCATTGTTCTGTAAAAAATATTCGACGGCGCTGCTTGCCGCCTGCACCGCCTGCATCCTGCTGCTGTCCGGCTGCAACTTCGCTTCGCAGGGACGCTCCAACGAGGAAATCCGCCTTGCCGACCCGGAAGCGACCGAGCAGGGCACCACAGCCGAAACGGCTGCCAACGTCAACGAGGTCGACCCCGAGTATTACCTGGGCGAAACCACCTTCATCGGCGACAGCCGCACCAACGGTCTGCTGACCTACCAGCTGCTTCCACCGGAACAGGTGTTCGCCATCGACGGCAGCACCCAAAAGACCATCCGCGACGACCCGTTCATCCAGCTGGGTCCCGACAGCGACCGGCTCACCGTCGAGCAGGCGGTCGAACAGCGCCAGCCACACCGTCTGGTGATTGCCTTTGGTGTCAACGCCATCCCCCTGATGACCGAGGAGGAGTTCATGCAGGAGTACGACCTGCTGATTGACCAGCTGACCGGCGTTTCCCCCAACAGCCGCATCGTCATCCAGGCGATTCTGCCGGTGTCCGGCTGGAAGTACCAGGAGATGTCCTACCTGACCAACGAAAACATCGACCACTACAACCGGCTGCTCAAGGAATACTCCGAAGAAAACGGCTATATCTTCTTCGACATCTCTTCCGAGTTTAAGGACGAGGAGGGCAACCTTGCGCGCGAATTTGACGCAGGCGACGGGCTGCACTTTAACCAGAATTTTTACCAGCGCTATATCCAGCTGCTGATTCAATACCAGCCGTAAAAAAGAGTAAAAAAAGAGGACGAAGCTTCGTCCTCTTTTTGCTTGCTTTATTTTATGGTCCCGTCAAGATTTTGCTCCATCCACCCTGCCAAAAGCAAATCAGCCGCCCAAAAATGAGCAGTTGATTTTTGATTAACAGTAAAAGGATATAGAATCAAGACAAAAATGCTCTTTCCACTTTCGGCAAATCAGAAAAAACTGCGCAGAAATCACATCCATCAGCTCATTCAAATCCTGATTGGGGATGCGGCTGTTGTTATTTGCCAGCACACAGCCTCCCGATTGTGTGAGCCATATTTAGGTCGCAGATGCAGACGGCTTTCCTTTGGCGATATGCACATGAATCGGTTCTCCGTTTTCATTCGACCAGAAGAATATGATATATTCGCCGATTTGGAACAATTTAGGCACAGTGAATCCCTCCGGTTCCGGCGTACTTGATGAGCAAATGTGCGTTGTGCCGCAGGAACTCGTCGAAAAATGCAATCTCTTTTTCCGAGAAGCCTTCGTTGAACTGCCATGTATAGTCAGGCAGCGTACACCTCGCACTGCAAAAGCCCGATTCCACCGGCTTCTCAAAATGCACCTCAACGACCGGTTTGCCATCCTTCTCCATGATTTGGGAGTGGCAGATTTCCGTATCATCCCAAAGGGTCAAATAAGGATACAACATCGTCCCTCGCTCCTTTTTGATTTTATGACCGCCTGAATATCGACCGGACTATTTTTCTTCCGGTTCTTTTCTGGAAAGGTCATAGGCTGCATCGAACAGCGCAGGATCAAGGTGACAATAGCCGGTCGGATTTTTCTCAAGATACTTCTGATGGTACTCCTCTGCCGGGTAATAGTTGCGCAGACGGCAGCACTCGACCATCACCGGCTGCTGGTAGTGGGTGGAAAGCTCGCGCAGCGCCTCGCGGATGACCTCTTCGTCCGCCGCATCCACATAGTAGATGCCGGTGCGGTACTGGCTGCCGCTGTCCTCTCCCTGCCGGTTGAGCGAGGTCGGGTTGATGCTGGCAAAGTAAAACTTGAGCAGTCTTGCCAGCGGCATCTGCTGGGCATCATACTCCACCCGAACGGTTTCTGCGTGACCGGTGTTGTTGTGGCAGACCTCCTCATAGGTCGGCGCCTCGGTGTTCCCGTTGGCAAAGCCGACCTCGGTGGTCAGCACGCCCTGCAACTGGTCGAGATATTTCTGTGTTCCCCAAAAGCAGCCTCCTGCCAAATAGATGGTCTTTTTCATTGTACATCCTCCTTACATTGCGTCGTCTGTTTCCCCAATATTCTGCTGCTGGCTGCGAAAATACGCCAGCGCAATCTGCTCAAAAAACAGCTCCTTGCTGCGGCGCGGCAGACCGCTTTCAAACACCGCCTGCGCCTGTGCAAGCGCCTTTGCCACGCTGTCCTGAGGAGCAGCCGTCTCCAGCTCCAGCAGACTTTCTGCCGCTACCCCTAAAGCCTGCGCAAACCGCTCTGCCACGTCGATCTTCGGCGCGCGGCTGTTTTTCTCATAGTTGTAGATGGAACGCTCGGTCACGCCGGTCCTCTTTGCCAGCTCGGTCTGGGTCAGACCGGCGGCAAGCCTTGCCTTCTTTAAATTTTCACCAAAAGACATCTCCCACTCCCCTTGCTGTCAACAGATAGAAATTTTCCCGCGAAAAATCAGCAGCTCCAGAAAAAATGCCAGGGTAAATAAAACCATCCAGAAAAGGAAAAAGCGGTCGGAGCGCTTCCTTCCCAGTATCAGACATCCCAGCGAAACCAGCATGACGACCAGTCCCGCTGCCATCAGCAGATAATAGCCCGTCGCACCGACGGTGATCCAGCTGACCCCTCAAGCCATTCTCTTTTCCTCCTCCTGTTACGGATGCAGGCATCTTACAAAACAAAGGGAATCACAGAAGCGGAATATTTTTTCCGTCCGTGCTGCTTTGCCTGCCGCCGCACCTTTTGGTGATGGACTGCCATCTCTTGCGATATTTTCAGTATAACACAAAACAGAAAAAAGGAAAAGCCTTTCCGATTTTTGTTCACGAAACATCTGTCTTTTCTTAAAAGTTTGGGGCTGTTTTTGGAAAGCGTTTTTGTGTATAAAAGAAGCCGCCCAGGAATGGACGGCTTTGCTTTATTCTTTGGACAAAATTTTGTCTATATTGGACGATGAGTATAAAATTCTTACAATGGTTACCTGGTCATTCACTCGAAACAAAACAGAGTAGTTTCCTACCAACAAACAACGCAAATTCAGATTGAAAGCCAATTTTGACTGCATCAAAGGACACCTTTCCGGCATAGTTGATAAAGATAAAATCGCATCCGCTATATTGTTATACTGATTCATTGCAGCTTGTGGAGCCAACAAAGAATATGCAATATAGTTGTAAATTTCTTCCATATCATCTTTTGCTTTTGGGGTAATGTTCACTTGATATTCTTTCATGAATGTTTCTCCCTAAATTCTGAAAAAACTTCTTTTGCATCAAGCGTTTCCCCTTTGTCTGCTTCTTCACAGCCTAATAAAATCTCTTTTTCAAGCCGTTCAACACTCATTAAATCTGCATTAACAGACGATGGTGCTTTCGGCAAAGAGATGGAGAATGGGATCGAGTTCGTTAAACTGATTTGCCTAAGGTATAGATCTATCGCTGTAGACATCGGTATTCCTAATTGCTTTAGGACGGCTTCTGCACCCTGCTTTGCATCTGGACTGACTCTTAAATTCAGTGTAACAGTTTTACCCATAACATCATCTCCCTTGCTTATATTGTAACGCAATTTACGTTACAAATCAAGCAATTTATTTTGAAATTTTAGAGCCATCGTTCATCGACAAGGGCTTCCCTTAAAGCCCTTGTGAACCGCTTTGTCGGCAAATGCTCCTCGAGGACTACTAATCGTCCTCTTCTATATACGCTTCTATCCACTCTCTAATAACTGTCCCCATACTGGTATAATTATCTTCCGTTTTTCGTCTAAATGCTTCATATACATCAACAGGAAGTCTGGTTCCTACAGATTTAAACCTGTCACGCTCTCCCCTTGCAACTGAAGTCTGATATTCCCTTTTATAATCCCTTTGTTTTGCCGTACTAATCCCACCTTTCCAGATGATACCAGTATACCACAATTTAGGCGAGGATGCTATTACGGGCTGCGATTTTTCCTTCTCTTTCATCCCATCAAAAAAGAGCCGGCTTATTAAAAAGCCGACTCTTTTTGATGTATTGGTGTAGTAGCGGTGTCAAATCAGGCACTATTTCCCGTTGTACCATCAACAACCCGCATCATTACACCGTTTTTTTTATCCTTAAAACCTAGTCCTTCATAAAGTCCTTGAGCTTATCGAAGAAACCTTTGCGCTTGTGGTAGTTTTTATCGCCGGTCAGCGAATCAAAATCCTTGAGCGCCTCCTTCTGCTTGGAGGAAAGGTTGGTCGGTACCTCGAGGTTGACCCGGACATACTGGTCGCCGCGACCTCTGCCGTTGACATACGGGATGCCCTTGTTGCGCAGACGGAAGACGGTTGACGGCTGGGTGCCCTCCGGGATGTTGTACTTGACCTTGCCGTCGATGGTCGGAACGACCACCTCGTCGCCGAGCACTGCCTGCGGGAAGGTGATGGGGATTTCGCACCATACGTCAAAGCCGTCACGCTCGAACAGCGGGTCGGGACGGACGCTCACCGTCACATTGACATCGCCGGCAGGACCGCCGTTGACGCCGTGGTCGCCCTGACCGCGCAGGACAAAGGTCTGTCCGTTGTCGATGCCTGCCGGAACGTCCACCTCCAGGCGGGTGGATTTGCGCACCCTGCCCATTCCCTTACACTTTTCGCACGGGATCTTGATGATTTTACCGGTACCGGAGCATCGGCTGCACGCCTTGGTGCTCTGCACCACACCAAACGGAGTGCGCTGCTGCACCCGAACTTGACCGCTGCCGTGGCAGTCCGGGCAGGTTTCCGGTGTGGTTCCCTTTGCCGCACCGGTGCCGGAACATTCCTCGCACTGAATCAGGCGGCTGAAGCTGATTTCCTTTTTGCAGCCCTTTGCCGCCTCCATGAAGGAAAGGGCGATGTCGATGTTGATGTTGTTGCCTCGAATCGGCGCGTTGGGGTTGCGGGTCCGGCTCGAACCGCCGAAGCCGCCGCCAAAGCCGCCTCCGCCGCCGAAGAAGCTGTCAAAGATGTCGCCGATGTCGCCAAAGTCAAAGCCGCCAAAACCGGCTCCTCCTGTTCCGCCGCCATAGTTCGGGTCTACCCCTGCATGACCAAACTGGTCGTAACGGGCACGTTTTTCCGAATCGGACAAAACGGCATAAGCCTCGTTGACCTCTTTGAATTTTGCTTCTGCATCTTTATCGCCCGGATTGAGGTCAGGATGGTATTTTTTTGCCAGCTGACGGTAGGCTTTTTTCAGCTCATCGTCGGTGCAGCCCTTCTGAACGCCCAACACCTCATAATAATCTCTTTTTTCTTCTGCCAATTTGTTCACCCTCTCCTGCCTCTATGTAGAAGCTGTCGGTCTGATTCTGTCTTTATACATACCATGAGGATTGGAGCGCGGACCCCAATCCTCACCGGTCTATTTCGGATTATACCTCTTTAAAGTCAGCGTCTACAAAGCCGTCCTTGTTCTGGTCGTCGTTGTTTGGCTGTGCGCCTGCATCTGCGCCCGGCTGACCTGCCTGTGGGTTGACGTTCTGGTACAGTTTAGCCGACACGTCGTAGAACTTCTTCTGCAGGTCCTCCTGTTTTGCTTTGATGTCGTCCAGGTTGGAGCCTTTTACTGCTTCCTTCAGGGCGTTGAGTTTGGTTTCCAGCTCGCCTTTGTCCGCTGCGTCGATCTTGCCGTCCAGCTCTTTCAGGGTCTTTTCGGTCTGGAAGATCATCTGGTCTGCGCCGTTGCGGATGTCTACCTCTTCACGCTGCTTTTTGTCTGCTTCTGCAAACTGCTCTGCATCCTTTACAGCCTTTTCAATATCCTCTTTGGACATCGAGGTGGAGGAGGTGATGGTGATGTGCTGCTCCTTGCCGGTGCCCAGATCCTTTGCGGAAACGTGAACGATGCCGTTGGCGTCGATGTCGAAGGTTACCTCGATTTGTGGGGTGCCTCTCATAGCCGGAGCGATGCCGTCCAGACGGAACATACCCAGGGTCTTGTTGTCCTTTGCCATTTCACGCTCGCCCTGCAGGACATGGATGTCAACCGAGGTCTGGTTGTCGGCAGCGGTGGTGAAAATCTGGGATTTCTTGGTCGGGATGGTGGTGTTTCTTTCGATAATCTTGGTAGAAACGCCGCCCAGTGTTTCCAGACCCAGAGACAGTGGGGTAACGTCCAGCAGCAGCAGACCTTTTACCTCGCCTGCCAGTACGCCGCCCTGGATAGCAGCGCCGATTGCTACGCACTCATCCGGGTTGATTCCCTTGAATGGGTCTTTGCCGGTGATTCTCTTAACAGCTTCCTGAACAGCCGGGATACGGGTGGAACCGCCGACCAGCAGGACCTTGTTCAGGTCGGATGGGGACAGACCTGCGTCGGACAGAGCCTGGTTTACAGGACCCATGGTTTTTTCTACCAGGTCTGCGGTCAGCTCGTTGAATTTTGCACGGGTGATGTTCATGTCAAAGTGCTTTGGACCGGTTGCATCTGCGGTGATGAATGGCAGGTTTACGTTTGCCTGGGTCATGCCGGACAGCTCGATCTTTGCTTTTTCAGCAGCCTCTTTCAGTCTCTGCATTGCCATCTTGTCGCCGGACAGGTCGATGCCATTTTCTTTTTTGAATTCAGCAACAAAGTAGTCCATCAGTCTCTGGTCGAAGTCGTCGCCGCCCAGACGGTTGTTACCTGCGGTTGCCAGAACTTCCTGTACGCCGTCGCCCATCTCGATGATGGATACATCGAAGGTACCGCCGCCCAGGTCGTATACCATGATTTTCTGGTCGTTTTCTTTATCGACACCGTAAGCCAGAGCTGCTGCGGTAGGCTCGTTGATGATACGTTTTACATCCAGACCGGCAATCTTGCCTGCGTCCTTGGTAGCCTGACGCTGTGCGTCGGTGAAGTAAGCCGGAACGGTGATGACAGCCTCGGAAACGGTCTCGCCCAGATATGCCTCTGCGTCTGCTTTGAGCTTCTGCAGAATCATAGCGGAAATTTCCTGTGGGGTGTAGGATTTGTCGTCGATGGTTACCTTGTAGTTGCTGCCCATCTCTCTCTTGATGGAGCTGATGGTGCGGTCGGTGTTGGTAACAGCCTGACGTTTTGCAACCTGACCAACCATTCTTTCACCTGTTTTAGAGAATGCAACCACCGATGGAGTGGTGCGTGCGCCTTCCGGGTTTGCAATCACGACCGGCTCGTTGCCTTCCATAACGGCTACGCAGGAGTTTGTTGTACCTAAGTCAATACCAATAATTTTTCCCATGATAGATAACCTCCATTTTTATTTCGTATGATAAAGTGAATTGTTAACGTTTTGGTTTTTTGTTAGTTGGCTACCTGCACCATTGCGTAACGGACCACCCGTTCGCCGATGCGGTATCCCTTTTGCAGCACCTGTGCCACCACATTTTCTCCTAAGGTTTCGTCCTCGATGTGCATGACGGCGTTGTGCAAATCCGGGTTAAACTGTTCGCCCACCTTGCCGATTTCCTCCACCGACAGGTCGGTCATCGTCTTCATAAACGACTGGAAAATCATTTCCATGCCCTTTTTAAAGGCTTCGTCGGCACACTCTGCCTGCATGGCGCGTTCAAAGTTGTCGATGATCGGCAGGAACTTTTCCACCGTATCCGCCTTTGCCTGCGGGTAGATGGCATCCTTTTCCTTGATGGAACGTTTGCGGTAGTTGTCATACTCTGCCATCGTCCGCAGCAGACGGTCGTTTAGCTCGTCAAGCTGCTTTTGCAGCTGCTGCTCCTTGCTTTCCTGCGGCTGACCCTCCTGCTGCTGTGTCTGATTTTCCTGCTCGGATGCAGACGGACCGGCAGAAGTCTGTTCCTTCTCCTGTTCCTGCTCTGCCTGAGCCTGCTGTTTTTTCTTTTCCGGCACGACCCATTCTCCTTTTCTTATCATTTCTATCTGTGATTGATTTGGTTGTGTTACTCGTTTGGCTGCTCGTTCATCGCCTCGCTGAGCAGTTCGCTGAGCATCTTGGCAAAGAACTGCATATGCGGGATCAGCTTTGGATATTCCATCCGCACCGGTCCAATCAATGCCAATGTTCCGCATCGGGAGGCACCGATGTTGTACCGCACCGCCACCACCGTCGAGTTGGAAAGCTCCATGCTGCTGTTTTCCTTCCCCACCGACACCGTCAGATCGAAGTTGCCCTGTGGGATCAGCTCGATGGCTCTCTGCTTCTCGCCCAGCATCACGAGCAGGTCGCGGGAGTAGTCCCTGAGCTCTTCGTAGCCCAGCAGATTGGTCACTCCCTTGGCGCAGAACTGTCCGTCGTTGATCTCCTTGCACAGGGAATAAATGGCGGAAAGCAGCGTTGTGAAAACCTCCGAATAATCGCCGAAGGAATATGCCACCGAATTGATGTAGGAGGAGGAAATCTCGTTTAGGCTCCTCTGTGCCAGCCGCGCGTTGGCAAAGCTGGTGAAGAATTTGCAGATTTCCTGGTTGACGCTGAAGTTGACCCGACACACCTTGCTTTTGACCGCTCCGTTGGAGGCAATCACCATGATGATGACCGTCCGCTCACCGGCGGGAATCAGCTCGATGCGTCTGACACAGACCTGCGGCGGCGTGCTGGTCGATGAGATGGCGGCACAGTGGGTGTAATCCGCCAACGCCTGTGCAGCGTCCGCCAGCAGCTTGTCGGGGTCCGGGTCCCATACGTTGAACATCGCCTGCATCGCAGCGATTTCATTGGGAGAAATGGGACTGGGCTGCATCAAATGGTCGATGTAGTACCGGTAGCCCATGTGCGAGGGCACCCTGCCCGCCGAGGTGTGCGGCTGCTCGAGCAATCCCATCTCGAACAAAATCGCCATATCGTTGCGTATCGTCGCAGGCGATGCGACGATGTCCAGCAGCGCTGAGATTCGTTTCGAGCCGACCGGCTCTCCCGTGCGGGTGTATTCCTCAATGATAGCTTTGAGGATCTTCTGCTTGCGGCTGTCCAATTCCAAAGCCATCACCTCTTTTCTTTGTTAGCACTCTTGTTTCTCAAGTGCTAAACATAATTTACCACTAATTTTCTCATCTGTCAAGGGTCTTTTGCCGCTTTCATAATTTTTTAACAGCTTTTTCATAAAAGGTCGTTTTTCCCATAAAAGCGCGGCACTTTTTCCCTTCCTGTACAAACTGCCGCCGGTTGGGTGCTTTTCAAAGGCAGGATTGTGTGTTACACTTTTTCCAGAAACTTTTACAGAGGACCGGTGATCTGCATTGAAACAACAGGACCACACACAGCAAAACGATACCCAACCAATCCAGCTGGAAATGATTCGGATGCCTGAGCCGAATCCCCCTGCAACAGAACAGCGCCCCACCAAACGCCGGCTGCTGTTCTATCTTATTGTGCTCGCCTGCTCGGCGCTTTATTTATGGGCAGGCTATCAAATCTGCGTGGACAAGGCGCAGCTGTTCCGCAACGAGATGGGACTGACCGAAACGGTCGCGCGGGTAGAAACGATTGTAAGCGACCGCAACGACATGGGACAGATTGGCGGAACGGTCTATTACGAGCGGGTCATCACCTTTTGGGCGCGCATCCTGTCGGGCGAGCGCAAGGGCAAACAGGTCAAGGTGGTGCAGACCATCGACAACCTCACCGGCAACGGGCAGCTGCTGGTCAGCGAAGGGGACAAGCTGTTCATCTTCCAGACCGGCTCGCCGCAGGAGGAAAGCTGGGAAGCCGGTGAGTTCTACCGCTCGGACGCCATCCTGCTGCTGGCAGGGCTTTTCCTGCTGGGACTGCTGCTGTTCGGCAGGCGCAAGGGTCTAATGACCATCCTCTCGCTGGTGCTGACCTGTCTGGCAGTTTTTGTCGTCTTTGTCCCTGCCATTTTGGCAGGCTACAACGCCTATGCCGTTTCGGTCATCACCTGCCTGTTCATCATCGCCATGACCCTTTCGCTGGTCAGCGGACCGAGCAAAAAAAGCCTGGCAGCGGCGCTGGGCTGTGCCGGAGGGGTCGCCGTCGCCGGCATCCTGTCGGTCGTCATGGACAAGCTGATGAAGCTGACCGGCTACCTCAACGACGAAACGATGTATGTTTCTCTGCTCAACGAAGCCAATCCCATCGACCTGAAGGGCATCGTCTTTGCCGCCATCGTCATCGGCGCGATGGGCGCCACCATGGATGTGGCAATGGACATCAGCTCCTCGCTGTTTGAAATCCACCGCAAGGTGCCGGAGATTTCCTATTCCCATCTGGTGCAGTCGGGCTTCACCATCGGTCGGGACATCATGGGCACCATGGCAAACACCCTGATTTTAGCCTACATCGGCAGCTCGCTGACCACCGTGCTGCTGTATGCCAGCTATCAGGCATCGCTGAGCCAGCTGCTTAACCGGGAGCTGATTATCGTCGAGCTGTTGCAGGCGCTCTCCGGCAGCATCGGCATCTTATGCACCATCCCCATCTCCGCCTTCATCGCCTCCGCCCTGTGCTGCCTGCACAAGTGCAACTCGCACAAGTGCAACTCGCACAAGTGCGAGTCGTAAGGCAAACAATCCACAAAGCAAAAGCACCGACCGAACGGGTTCGTTTAAAATCCGTTCGGTCGGTGCTTTTTTCAGCTCCTCTTAAAATTTTGCGCGGTAGGTGATGATGTCCACATCCAGCTGGGTGGTCAGCTGCCCTAAGCTGTGCAGCCGACGGACCGATTCCACCGAGGACTTATAATAGTAAGGTGTCATGGTGAACAGGTCGTCGATGTCCTGCTGACACACAAGGTCGATGGTGGTGTGGACCTTCTGTTTGTCCACCATTTCAAATCCTTCGTACTCGTGGTCAAACTTTTCGTTCTCATACGGCTGGTCGTAGATGCTCTCCTTGAGTTCCCACAGGTGGCGGGTGGAGGTCACTGCAAAGATCAGGATGCCGCCTCGGCGCAGCACCCGATGGTACTCCTCGATGCACACCGGTGCGAAGAGGTTGGTGACCACATGGCAGCTGTGGTCCTTCACCGGCAGCTCAAAGACGCTGGCTACCCCATACTGCACCCGGTCCGCGGGCGCCTGCCTGCTGCGGCAGAGGGCAGCGTAGCCTTTGGCTGCGGCATCCACCGCAAATTTGGAGATGTCCACCCCGGTGATGGAAAAGTCCGGCTGCTCCTTCCCCAAAAACTGCGCCAGACGGTTGGTGTAGTAACCTTCGCCGCAGCCTGCATCCAAAATTTGCAGCGGCACGTTCTTTTTGCAATGCTCCAGCAGCTGGCGGTTGAGCGCGTCGCTGATGGGCTGGTAGTACCCCTTTTGCAGAAAGTTTCGGCGCGCCTGCACCATCTGGCGGTTGTCGCCCGGCACCTTCGAGCGCATCTGGCTGGAGGGCAGCAGGTGCAGATAGCCCGAAGCGGACAGGTCGAAGCTGTGCCCGCGGCTGCACACAAAGCTTTTATCCTTTCTTTCCAGCCTTGCCCGACACACCGGACAGGTCAAAATTCCCATCTTACAAATCCCCTCTCGATTGGTTGTTCTGGCATGGGGCGGTTCAAGCTTTGCGCACCGTGTCCCCTTTGAGTATCTGCATGGTCAGGGTCCTGGTCCCGTTCTTTCCAAAAAAGACGGTGAAGGTCCCGCGCTCCCGGTCGACGCCGACCACCTGTCCCCTGCCAAAGTTTTTGTGTTCAATGTTAAGCCCCGGGTACAAGCGCAGTCCGCCCGAATGCAGTTCGGCTGTGTCCGATTCCTTTGACTGGGTCAGCCGTGCGACAAAGCGCGAGGGCACCGCCGGTGTGTTGGCAGAAAAGTTGGCAGTCGGAATCACCAGCCTGCGCCGCGCACGGGTCGCCGCTACATAAAAGAGTCTGGCTTCCTCCTCCATCTCATCGTCCATCCCCACGCGGGATTTTTCCACCGCCGAATGGGCAGGAAAAACGTCGTCCATGCAGTCGAGCAGCACCACCGTATCAAACTCCAATCCCTTTGCCGAGTGAGCGGTGGTCAGGGTCAGCCGCGCAGCGGGCAGGTCTTCCTTCCCGGCTTCCCCGCGCTGGGCGTGCTGGGCAACGATTTCGTCCAGCTCGTCGATGCGGTCCAAAAACGCCTCCACCGTCTGCACCCGCGCGGCAAGGCTGCACAGGATGTTGAGCTTCTGCGCCTGCATCGAGTAGCCGGTGCCGCTGGTAAATTCCAGATAGCTCAGGTAGCCGATTTGATACAGGATGCACTCCATCGCCTTGAGCGGCTGCATCGAGCGCAGCTTTTCGATCATCATGGCGATATATCGGATCCTGCCGGTATTCTGGTTTTCGTCGCACAGCTGCACCATCCTGTCAAAGTAGCTTTCCCCCTGCATCAGCGGGGAGGTGGGGATGCGGCTGAGCATATTGCGCTTTAAGCAGCTGGCGGTCTTATAAAAGATGCGGGAAAAGGCGCTAAAATCGCTGCTGTCAAAGCTCAGCGAAAAGAACGCCAGCACATCGGTCACCACATAGTTGCTCTTTAAGCGGGTCTTATGTTCTTTTATGTAAAAATCCACATCGTTGCGGTCGAGGATGTCCGCCATCGGCACCGCCGACAGGTTGTTGCGGTAGATAAAGGCGGTGGTCCCCTCCTCGGCAAGATAGGCGTCGATGGCTGCGTGGTACTGGTCGGAAAAATCGTGCAGAGGCTTTACCTCCACCGGCTCTCCCTGCGCATTGTTGGTGAACATCTTCTTCTGGTAGCGCTGGCGGTTGCCCTCGATAAAGCGCTGGGCGCAGCTGACGATTTCGACGGTGCTGCGAAAGTTTTCCTCCATCTTCAGCACCTTTGCCTGCGGGTACAGCGAAGGAAATGCCAGCAGATTTTCCGGGCAGGCTCCGCGAAAGCGGTAGATGCTCTGGTCCTCGTCCCCGACCAAAAACAGGTTCTGCTCCTGCTGCACCAGCAGCCCGATCACCGCATATTGCAGCCTGGAGGTGTCCTGCGCCTCGTCGACGCACAGGTAGCGGTAGCGCTGGCGGTACTGCTGCAAAATCGGCGGATAGCGCTTTAAAACGGTCAGTGCATAGCCGAGCATATCGTCAAAGTCCATCCGCTTGTGCTCCTTTTTCAAGGCAGAATAGCCTTGATAGAGCTTCCACAGATTTTTGATCTGGGTCTGGATGGTCTTGCCGTCCTCCACCTGCTGCTGGCGCAGCATGGCGTTTTTGATAAGGCTCAGGTTGGAGATCAGCTCCTCCTCCAAGTCCTCCGAGAGAAACTCGCCGTTGACCTGTTGGTAGATTTCCCTCAGCATCCCGCTGCGCTCCCTCGGCTCAATCAGCGCCGGAGCCACTCCGCCGGTCAGACGGCAGTAACTGCCCAGCACCTGGTAGCAGAAGGAGTGGATGGTGCAAAACTGCGGCAGCGCCTTTCCCTGCTGGTGGCTGGGCGCTGCAAACAACCCTTCATACCGCCGGCGCATATCCTGCGCGCCCGCTTTGGAAAAGGTGATGGTCAAAATGGCGGACGGGTCGATGCCGTGGCAGAAAATCATGTTGGCAATCCTTGCCACCATCACCGTCGTCTTGCCCGCTCCCGGCACCGCCAGCAGCAGCACCGGACCGTCGATGGTCTGCACCGCCGCCTGCTGCTGTTCGGTAAAACGGATGCCAAACTTCTGTTGCAGATAGTCAAAGATCTGCTGCTCGCTGTGCATCCTACTCTTCCTTTGGTGCAGCGTCCGCACCCTTTTCATCGCACGACGCTGTATAGGCGGTCATCTGCTCGATGGTTTCCGGCTGCTGCCCGTCCAGATCGAACACCTCTACGCCGGTGTGCGGCGCCTGCTCGCTGTGGTGGTAGCGCACCTTCTGGAAGATGGGGTTTTCCTGCGAAGCAAAGTCCGGCGTCTGGGTTTTCAGTCCCTTTTTGCCGAGCTTAAATTCTGCAAAGTTGCGCACCAGCGCGTAGATGACCGCAAAGGTCGGCACACCGATGAGCATTCCCACAAATCCGAACAAACCGCCGAAGAAGGTGACGGCAAAGATGACCCAAAAGGCGGACAGACCGGTGGAATCGCCCAAAATCTTTGGACCGATGATGTTGCCGTCCAGCTGCTGCAAAATCAAAACGAACACCGCAAAGACCAGCGACTTGAGCGGGTCGGCAATCATAATGATAAAGATGCTGGGGATGGCGCCGATAAAAGGACCAAAGTACGGGATGACGTTGGTCACACCGACGATGAAGCTGACCAGCACGGTATAAGGCATCTGCAAAACGCTACATCCGATAAAGCACAGCACGCCGATGATGGCAGAATCCAGAATCTTGCCTGAGATAAAGCCGCAGAAGATGGTGTTGCTGTCGTGGGTCAGGTTGAGGGTCGCCTGTGCCACCCGGCGCGGGAAAAAGGCAAACAGCAGCTTTTTGACCTGCGCGTAAAAGACCTCCTTGGAAAGCAGCAGGTAGATGGCGATGATGATGCCCACCACCACATCCAGCAGACCGCTGGTAAAGCGCATAACGCCGCCGAAGAGGTTGGGCAGCACCTGGGTCAAAAAGGTGTAGCTGCGGGTGGCAAGGCGCTGCAATGCCATCGACGGGTCGGAGATGTCCACACCCAGCATCGACAGAACGTCCACCAGCATCTCATTGGTGCCGTACTGGGCAATCAGGTCGTTTAAGAAGTTCTGCGCCTGCGGCAAAAAGGCGTAGATCGACTGCGCCAGGTTGTCGATGCTCTCGACAATCTGTGGAATCAGCACTGCCAAAAACAAGGCGACCACCGCACAGCCAAACAGAAAGGTCAGCAGCACGCCCAGCCCTCTGCGCGAGCGCTTGGACACCCGGTCGCCGAATACCTTGGGGAACACCTTCTTTTCCAGCCAGTTGAGCACCGGATTGAGCACATACGCCAGCGCCGCACCGTAGATGAACGGGGTCATCAGTCCAAAAAAGGTGCCTGCCATCCTGCCCACCACGCTGTGCTCGCTGATGACAAAGAAGAAGGTGATGGCAGCTGCAATCACCAGAAAGGCATACACCGCAATGGTCGTGTACTTTTTGTTCATGTTCAGTTTCATTGGTTTTCCATCCTTTCCCTTCCAAAACATCGGTCCAAAGACCTGCAATCCCTTTATTCTTCCTCCAGCAGCTCCAGCCATTCCTCGCCAAAGCTTTCGTTTTGGTTTTTCAGCTGTTCGATCTGTCCGCAGATTTCCTCCACCTTCTGATAGTCGGCAGCAATCTGCGGGTCGCTCATCTGCTCAGTCAGCTGTTCGATAAGCTGCTCGTTGGATTCAATGGTTTTTTCCAGAAAGGCGATGCGCTTTTTAGCAGCCGCCTGGCGCGCGCGGTCCGCCTTGGTGCGGTAGAATTTCTGCGCAGCCTGCTTTTTCTCCTCGCTCACCTGCTCCTTGACCGGCTGCGGCTCCACCTTGTGCTCCACATAGTAGTCGTATCTGCCGTTGTAAATCTCATACCCGTTGGCAGTCATCTCGATGATGCGGTTCGGGATGCGGTTGAGCAGGTAGCGGTCGTGGGACACCATGATGATGGTGCCGTCAAACGCTTCCAGCGCATCCTCCAGCATCTCCTTGCTGCCGATGTCCAGGTGGTTGGTCGGCTCGTCGAGGATGAGCACATTGCCGCGCTCAAGCATCATCACCGCAAACGCCACCTTTGCCCGCTCGCCGCCGGACAGGCTGCCCACCAGCTTGTACACGTCGTCGCCGGACAGCAGCACCTGTCCCAAAATGCTGCGCACCTGCACCTCATACAGATTGGGGAAGCGGTCCCATATCTCGTTGATGGCGGTCTTTTCCGGGTGCAGCTGGCGGTTCTCCTGCTCGTAGTAGGTGGTCTTGACCTTCTGTCCCCACTCAAAATGTCCTTCCTCCAGCGGAATCAGCTCCTGGATGGCTTTGAGCAGCGAGGATTTTCCCACCCCGTTGGGTCCGATGATGGCGATTTTCTCCCCGCGCATCACATCCAGCCGCATCCCGCGGCAAAGCACCTTGCGACCTTCCCCTTCTCCGACGGCGATGCTCATGTTTTCTCCGTGGAAAACATCCTTGACCGGCGGCTCGTCGTACTCAAAGCGGAAGGCAGCCTTCTTCTCCCAGATGACCGGCTTTTCGATGCGGTCCATCCGCTCCAGCGCCGCCAGACGGGATTTTGCGCTTTTGGAGGTGGAGGCGCGGGCGATATTTTTTGCCACATACTCCTCCATCGACTTGATCTGCTCCTGCTGCATCTCATATTCCTTGAGCTGCCGCTCCACCCGCTCCTTCTTCTGCACCACATAGGAGGAGTAGTTGCCGCGGTAGGTGGTCAGCACGGTGCGCTCCAGCTCCCAGATGTGGTCCACCAGCCGATTGAGGAAGTACCGGTCGTGCGAAACCACCAGCAGCGCGCCCTTGTAGGAGGAAAGGTAGTCCTCCAACCAGCTTAACGTCTTAAAATCCAGATGGTTGGTCGGCTCGTCGAGGATGAGCAGGTCTGGCTCCAGCAGCAGCAGACGGGCGGTGGCAAGGCGGGTCTTTTCTCCGCCCGAAAGGTTGTCGGTGACAATGTTGCGGTCATAGGAGGCAAAGCCCATGCCGCCCAGGACGGTGTTGATCTTCACCTGGACCTGATAGCCGTCGGCAGCTTCAAACCGTGCCAGCTTCTTCTGGTATTCTGCCGACACCTTTTCATACTCGGTCGGGTCGTCGTGGACCTGTGCCATCTGCCTTTGCAGGGCATCCACCTCCTCGCCCAGCGCCAGCAGGTCGGCGAACACCGCCTCCATCTCCTGCTGGATGGTCCTGCCGTTGGAAAGCCCGCTGTTCTGGTGCAGGTAGCCGATGACCTTGCCGTTGGTCAGGCTGACCGTTCCCTCCTCATAGTCCAGCTCGCCGGTCAGGACGTTGAGCAGGGTGGTCTTTCCTTCCCCGTTGGCTCCCACCAGACCGATGCGGTCCTTGTCATTGATGGTTGCACAGACGTTGCGCAAAATGCAGTCCGCTCCGTAATATTTGAATACGTTTTCCAGTGATATAATCATCTTTGATTCCTCTGCTTTATAATATGATAAAAAGTTCTATCTTATATCTTATCATATTGTCGAAATTCTCTCAATATCCCCTCTCCTATTTTATGCGTTTTATCGGGCAAAAATTTTTGCTTTCGACCCTTTTCCCCTCCTTTCTAAAAAAGCTATTTTCAAAACTCAAATTTTGTAGTATAATAAAAGCAACTATTTTATGTAAACTTTTGGGAGGTCACCCCATGCTTTTCATTCATGCCAATCTTGTCACGATGGAGCCTGCACCGCAGGGCTTTTTGTCCATCCCTGACGGTTTTCTGCTCACCGAGGGCAGCTGCATTGCCGCACTCGGTCCGATGTCCGACTGCCCGGACACCTCCGCCTTTTCGTCGGAGGAGGTCTTTGATCTAAAGGGAAACACCCTGCTGCCTGGCTTTATCGACGCCCACTGCCACATGGGTCTTGCCGAAGAGGGACTCAACTTTGAGGGCGACGACCTCAACGAGATTACCGACCCGGTCACCCCGCAACTGCGCGGCATCGACGCCATCAACCCGCTCAACAAAAGCTTTGAGGAGGCAGTCAGCGCCGCTGTCACCACCGTTGTCACCGGACCGGGCAGCGCCAACGCCATCGGCGGGCAGTTCTGTGCTGTTAAAACCTACGGCAAAAACATCGACCGCATGGTGCTGCAAAACCCGGTCGCGATGAAGTTTGCTCTGGGCGAAAATCCAAAGAACTGCTACAACGACAAATCGGAAACGCCGATGACCCGCATGGCGACTGCCGCGCTCATCCGCGAAAGCCTGCGCAAGGCACAGCGCTACTATGAGGACTGCTGCAAGGCGCAGGAGGACGAAGACACCGACCCGCCGGATTTTGATGCCAAGTGCGATGCGCTCGTGCCGGTCATCAAAGGCGAGCTGAAGGCACATTTCCACTGCCACCGCGCCGACGACATCTTCACCGCCATCCGTCTGGCAAAGGAATTCCATCTGGACTATGTCCTGGTACACTGCACCGAGGGTCACCTGATTGCGCAGGAGCTGGCAGAGGAAGGAGCCTGTGCCATCACCGGTCCGCTGATGACCACCCGCAGCAAGCCGGAGCTTGCCAATGCCACCGACCGCAATCCGGCTGTTCTTTCGCAGCATGGGGTCAAAACCGCCATCTGCACCGACTACAACGTCATGCCCATCGGGCTGCTGCCCATCTGCGCGGGCATGGCGGTGCGCGAAGGGATGGACTACCAGCAGGCGCTGGCTGCCATCACCATCTACCCTGCCCAAATCGTCGGCATCGACCATCGGGTCGGCTCGCTGAAGGTGGGCAAGGACGCCGACTTCGCTGTTTTTTCACAGGACCCGCTGACCATCGCCGCCAGACCGCAGCTGGTTGTGATTGGCGGAAAGATCGTAAGGAGGTAACACCATGAGAATCATCACATCCGAAACCATCGTGCGCACCGTCAAAAACCTGTGCCTGCGCGCCAACAAATTCCTGCCGTCGGACATCAAGCTGACGCTGGACACCGCTTATGACTATGAGATCTCGCCAAACGGCAAACGCGCCATCGGAAATATCATCGACAACTACAAGGTTTCCCAGCAGACCAGCCTGCCCATCTGCCAGGACACCGGCATGGTGGTCGTCTTTGCCGAAATCGGGCAGGATGTACACATCGTGGGCGAGCTGTTTGAGGACGCCATCAACGAGGGCGTGCGCCAGGCATACCAGCAGGGCAACCTGCGGATGTCGGTGGTAAACGACCCGCTCAACCGCGTCAATTCGCAGGACAACACCCCTGCCATCGTCCACATCCGTCTGGTGCCGGGCAACAGCATCACCCTGACGGTCATCCCGCAGGGCGCAGGCAGCGAGAACGCAAGCTCTTTGAAGATGTTCCACCCCAGCGCCACCCGCGAGGACATCATCCGCTATGTGGTCAGCTGTGTCCAGGAAAACCGCGGACGCTCCTGCACCCCGCTGATTATCGGCGTGGGCATCGGCGGCAACACCGAGATGTGTACCCTGCTTGCCAAAAAGGCGCTCTGCCGCGACCTGTTCACCTATAACAAGAAACTGTTCTACACCGATATGGAAAGCGAAATCCTCGACCGGGTCAACCGCCTTGGCATCGGTCCCGAGGATATGGGCGGCAGCGTCACCGCGCTGGCGGTCAACATCATCTCCTACCCCACCCACGTTGCCAGCCTGCCGGTAGCGGTCAACCTGGGCTGCCACGTCACCCGCCACGCCACCGAGGTCATCTAGCCGACTTAAAAATGGATAATAAAAAGGAGCCTTCGCAGGAAGGCTCCTTTTTTGTTGGGTTTTATGCGTTGTACAGTTTTTCCAGGGTCTGCATCGTCCAGTAGATGCGCAGTTTTTGCTTTGGCTGGGCTTTGCCTGCCGGGATGGTGATGGTCTTGCCGTTCCAGTTTAAGCGCAAGCTGACATTTTCCTTTCGCAGCGTTTCCATCACGCTGGCTGGCAGATTGGTGATTTCCTTTGGTACATTCAGGCGCAGGGTCTTGCCCTCTGCCGTCTTGCGGATTTTGCTCTTGGCATCCTGCCAGAAGTTGTAGGCTTTTACCGCCTGCTTGTCAGCAGGGTCCGGCTTTTCCGACTCGTAGTTGACGACACCGGAACCGTTGGAGCTGTTGGCAGAGTTGTTGCCATCAGAGCTGCCGGGACGGGATGGCTTGTTTCCTTCCGGCTGTGTTGGCGGGGTCACAGGGTCATCGTTGATGACGGTAAAGGAAAGGTTATTCGGCAAAGCCTCGTAATGGTTACCTTCTTTATTAGAGTAGGATCGAGAGTTGTTAGCATTATCATAAATCTCAATAAAATCCAAATGATACTCGCCGCTCGCTTCATACTCCGAGATTTCTATTTCTGCTTCCATTACATTTCCGCTAAAGGAAGAAAAATTACTGTGGATACTTTTTCCCTCTGCATTTTCAAAATATGCAATGAAATTTTTGATTCCAGAAAGATTATCTTTTCCTTCGATGCTAACCTTTAAACTTTCTCCTGCATTTATTTCTGTTTTATCGAGGGAAATTTTGCTAATGGTCGGCGCTGTAGTATCTTCCTGTTGATTATTTTTTACATTAAAGGAAAGGTCATTCGGCAAAGCTTCGTAATGGTTACCTTCTTTATTAGAGTAGGATCGAGAGTTGTTAGCATTATCATAAATCTCAATAAAATCCAAATGATACTCGCCGCTCGCTTCATACTCCGAGATTTCTATTTCTGCTTCCATTACATTTCCGCTAAAGGAAGAAAAATTACTGTGGATACTTTTTCCCTCTGCATTTTCAAAATATGCAATGAAATTTTTGATTCCAGAAACGTCATCCTTTCCCTCTATGGTCACAATAATTGTTTCTCCAGCATCTACTTCTGTCTTAGAAAGAGAAATCTTACTGATAGTCGGCGCTTCTGTATCGACCACATACGGCTGCACCAAGTCAGTAGGATTTTCTCCTTCGGCTGTCCCCTGTGCATACGCACCGAGCGGCATACTCAGCACCATCGCGGCTGCCAGCAGCATCGCCAGCGTTTGCTTGTGTTTCATTTTTGTCATGCCTCCTGCTTTTTTCACGAAACCGGTATAGAATCATCATGCGATTCTATACTATTATTTATACTTCATTATCATTATAGTACAGTTTTTATGTTTTTTCAAGTACTATAGGATTTATATTGGGTGTTCCCTCTCATTTTTTTTCGCTACTCTTTTTATAGGGGTGGTTTTTATTTTGGATATTGATTATCAGGCACTTGGCAAGCGAATCTCCAACCTTCGCCGACAAAAAAAGCTTACACAAGAAGAACTTGCTGAGAAAACAGACCTTTCTACAAATTATATCTCCCACATCGAAAATTCCCGCTCGATTCCCAGTCTGGAAACGCTGATGAAGCTGTGCGCCGCTATGGACGTCACGCCCAACGAGCTGCTTTTGGGCACCAGCCAGAATCGCACCGACTATCTGCAAACCGAGGTGCAGCAAAAGCTGACCCTGTGTACGCCCGCCCAGCGCAGGCTGGTCAACCGCTTCATCGACCTGCTGCTGGAGGAAGCGCAACAGCAGCAATAAAAAAGGCACGGAAAACTTTTTCCGTGCCTTTTTGTTATCCTGTTTTAGTCTGCCAAAGTGACCTTGTGGAAGACCTTCTTGCCTTTTTTGAGGATGACATGACCCTGTGCAAAGGCGTCTTTATTGACGACTGCGTCAAATGCAGTCACCTTCTGGTCGTCCAGCGAGATGCCGCCCTGTTTAATCAGTCTCTTTGCCTCCGCTTTGGAAGGAGCCAGACCGGTCTTGACCAGCAGGTCTGCCACAGCGACCGCACCGTTTTCGTCCAGGTCTGCTGCACTCAGCTCGGTGGTCGGCATATTCTCACTGTTGCCGCCGGAAACGAACAGCGCTTTGGAAGCGTCCAGCGCCTTCTGTGCTTCCTCGGTACCGTGTACCATCTCGGTCAGCGCGAACGCCAGCTTTTCTTTTGCCACGTTCAGCTGTGCGCCTTCCCAGCTTTCCATCGCCTCAATCTCCTCGATTGGAATGAAGGTCAGCATCTTCAGGCATTTGATGACGTCGGCATCCCCGACGTTTCTCCAGTACTGGAAGAAATCGTACGGAGAGGTCTTTGCTGCATCCAGCCATACTGCGTTGCCTGCGGTCTTGCCCATCTTTTTGCCCTGCGAGTCGGTCAGCAGGGTGATGGTCATGGCGTAAGCGTCCTTGCCCAGCTTGCGGCGAATCAGCTCGGTACCGCCGAGCATATTGCTCCACTGGTCGTCGCCGCCAAACTGCATATTGCAGCCGTAGTGCTGGAACATGTAGTAGAAGTCGTAGCTCTGCATAATCATGTAGTTGAATTCCAAAAAGCTCAGACCCTTTTCCATGCGCTGTTTGTAGCACTCGGCGGTCAGCATACGGTTGACGCTGAAGCTTGCGCCCACCTCACGCAGCAGCTCGATGTAGTTGAGGTTGAGCAGCCAGTCGGCGTTGTTGAGCATCATCGCTTTGCCTTCGCCAAATTCAATGAAGCGCTCCATCTGACGTTTGAAGCACTCGGCGTTGTGGGCGATGTCCTCTTTGGTCAGCATCTTTCTCATGTCGGTTCTGCCGGATGGGTCACCGATCATGGTGGTGCCGCCGCCAATCAGCGCGATTGGGCGGTTGCCTGCCATCTGCAAACGCTTCATCAGGGTCAGCGCCATAAAGTGTCCGGCGGTCAGGCTGTCGGCGGTGCAGTCAAAGCCGATGTAAAAGGTTGCTTTTCCTGTGTTGATCAGTTCCTTGATTTCTTCTTCGTCGGTGACCTGAGCGATCAGACCGCGGCGAACCAGTTCTTCATACAATGTCATCTTTATTTCCTCCATATTCTGCTGCGGAGTTTGCTTTTGAAGATACAAAAAGCCCTCCGCTTTTTTCTCCGGCTGTACACCGGTCCCAAAGCAGAGGGCGAATCAAACGCGTTACCACCTCTATTTACTGCCTCCTCGCGGAAAGCAGCCTCAGCAGGTACACAGCCGTATTCTATCGAATCCAAAGCCGGATACCCTAATCTGTTAACGCAGATCAAACGGCTGCGCCTACTCAGAAAAAACTTTCCGTTCGGGCAGCAGCTCGGGGAGGTATTCACAACCTTTGGTCTCACCTCCTTTCACCAACCGGAGGCTCTCTGAGAGACTGTGCAAGACTGCTACTTTTTCCCGTCAAAGCTGTTATTGAGCATTATAATACAGGTGTGGGTATTTTGTCAAGGGGATTTTTCCCTTTTTTCTTTCTTCTGTTTATCGGGCAAGCGACAGCATCTCGCGGGCGTTTTGCAGCGCGGTGTCGGTCAAATTCTCTCCCGAAATCATCCGTGCAATCTCCTCTTCCCTTCTGCGCTGGTCCAGCGGCTCGATGCGGGTGAAGGTCCTGCCGTTTTCCGCCTGCTTGTGGATGAGCAGATGGTGGTCGGCATACACTGCCACCTGTGCCAGATGGGTGACGCAGATGACCTGCCGGTTGCCGGAAACCTCCTGGAGCTTCTGCCCAATCTTCTGCGCTGCCTTGCCGCTGACACCGGTGTCAATCTCGTCAAAGATGGCGGTCGGGATGCTGTCCTTCTGTGCCAGCACATTCTTGATGGAAAGCATCACGCGGGACAGTTCGCCGCCCGAGGCAATCTTTGCCAGCGGCTTTGGCTCTTCGCCCACGTTGGAGCTAAGCAGAAATTCCAGCTCGTCCTGTCCGTCCGGCTTCCACCCGCTCCTGCCCGCGCTGACGCTCAGGCGCACCGAGGGCATATTCAAAAATTCCAGCTCCTTTTTGACCCGCGACAAAAATTCCTTTGCCGTTTTGTGCCGCTGGCTGGTCAGCAGGTCCGCTGCCGCCTGCACCTGCGGCTTTAAGCGCAGATACTCCTCCTGCAACTGTGCCGCCTTCTCCTCCGAAAAGGTGATTTCCTGCAGCTGCTGGCGGCTGGATTGCAGATATTCCAAAATTTCTGCGATGGAGTTGCCGTACTTGCGCTTGAGGTGATAGATCTGGTCCAACCGGTCCTCAATCTGCTCCAGTTCCTGCGGCTGGTAGTCCACCTTGTCCAGATAGCTGCCGACGTCTCCGCTGCAATCGGACAGCTCGTAGCCCATCTCCTCCATGCGCAGCGCCAACGGCTCCAGCTGCGGCAGAAAATGCGCCAGCTGGCTGAGGTTGCCGGTCAGCTCCTCCATCAGCTGCAAAATGCCTGCGGTTTCCTCCTCGCCCTCCAGCAGCTGTTTGGAGGAACTGAGCAGGCGGATAATCCGCTCGGAATTGGCAATCTGGTCACGCTTTAAGCACAGCTGCTCCTCTTCGCCCACCGTCAGCTGCGCTGTTTCAATCTCGTTGATTTGATAGCTGAGCAGGTCCACCAGATGCTCCTTCTCGCGGTCCTTGCGGTTGACCTGCTCGAGCCGGTGCTTGACCTCCAAAATCTTCTCATACAGCTCGCGGTAATGTTGCAGCAGCGGCTGCAAATCGCCAAACTGGTCGATGTAGCTGATGTGGTTTTCCGGCAGCAGCAGCTTGTGGTTGTCCTTCTGCCCGTGGACGTCGATGAGCAGCGAGGCAATCTCCCGCAGCAGCTGGACGGTTGCCGGACGACCGTTGATTTTGCAGATGTTGCGCACCCCAAGCTCGCGGGAAATCAGCAGGGTGTCGTCGTCCATCTCAAAGCCCAGCTCCTGCACCTGTTTGCAAATTTGCGGCGACAGACCGGTGAACAAAGCGGACAGATAGGCGCTTTCTTCCCCGCTGCGGATGATTTCTTTAGAAAGGCGCGCACCCAGCACCCCATTGATGGCAGAAACCAGAATAGTTTTTCCGGCTCCGGTCTCTCCGGTAAAGACGTTGAAGCGCGGTCCGAAGTCGATGGTCGCCTCCGAGATGACCGCAATATTTTTGATATACAGCTGCGACAGCATGGTGTCCTCCCCTTACTGCGCCAGCTTGTTGAGTTCTTCGGTGATTCCCTGCGCCGATTCGGTGTCCTTCATCACCAGCAGGATGGTGTCGTCCCCGGCGATGGTGCCCACCAGCCCGTCCCAACGGATGGAGTCGAGCGCTGCACAGGCAGCGTTTGCCATGCCGGTGTAGCACTTGATGACCACCAGGTTCTGTGCGTAGTCGATGCTGTTGACCGCCTCGGCAAAGATGGCGTGAAACTTAAAGGAAAGGTCCACACGACCTCCTTTTTCGCCGTGGGTGGTGTAGTGATAGTTTCCGTTTGGGGACAGGGTCTTAATCAGACGCAGCTCCTTGATGTCGCGGGAAACAGTGGCTTGTGTCACCGTAAATCCTGCCTGATTGAGTCGGTCCTGCAGCTCCTCCTGGGTATCAATGTCGAATTCCTCGATCAGTTCCAGTATTTTTGCGTGTCTTTTTGCCTTCATATCTGTCATCTCCCCATGATTTTTTTATTTAACTTTTCAAAATAATGTTTCGAACCAAAGTTGACATATTTGACATACCGGCTGTCCTTTGAGATAACAACACAGTCGGTCGGCTCGATGCGCACACGGTTTTCCCCATCGACCGACATGTACAAAATTTCCGAATTATTGACATATCTTCCCCGCACGGTGAACACCTCTTCGGGGGAATACAGAATTGCCCGCGAAGCCAGCGAGTGCGGACAGATGGCGGTCACCGAGATGCACTCGATGGACGAATAGATAATCGGTCCGCCCGCACTGAGCGAGTAGGCGGTGGAGCCGGTCGGGGTAGAAAAAATCAGCCCGTCCGCACGGTAGTTGTTGACAAATCCGTTTTTCATCTCCACATCGATGTCCACCATCTTGCCAAAAGCTCCCTTGGTGATGACCACGTCGTTGAGAGCGGAAAATTCCTGTCTGCCGTTTTGCTTGATGGCGCTGGCGTGCAGCATCATGCGCTGCTGAATCGAATAGTTGCCCTGCACAATCTGCTCCAGACGGTCCAAGGCGTTGTATTCGATCTCGGTCAAAAAACCCAGCCTGCCTGCGTTGATGCCCAAAACCGGGCAGTCCATCTCAACGGCATGGCGTGCGCTGTGGATGAGCGTCCCGTCCCCGCCGATGGAAAAAATCATGTCGATCTTCTGTCCCTGCGGCGGGAAGCTCTTGACCGGCTGACCGGCAAACTCGTGCATCGACTCCTCCACCATCCAGCAGCTGCACCCGTATCCGGTCATCCGGCGGATGACCTCGCAGGTACACTCGTACCCGTTCTTTTTGCTCAAATTGGGGATCAGCAGAATATCCATCAATGAAATCCCTTCTCCCTATAAACTCTGGTGGGCGCTGTCCACCACACCGGCAATCTGCTCTTCTGCAACCGTTTCCTCCGGCGGCAGCGCCTCCTGCTGCGGCTTTTGTAAAAACAGCAGGTACTCAATGTTGCCCTCGGGACCCTTGATGGGCGAAAAATCCAGACCCCGCACCCAGAATCCCAGCTCGGCAGCGCAGTCGATGACCTTGCGGATGACCTCGCGGTGAATCTGCGGATCACGCACGACGCCTTTTTTGCCCACCTTGTCCTTGCCCGCCTCAAACTGCGGCTTGACTAAGCAGACCATCTGCGCGCCGTCCTTGAGCAGCCGATGCGCCACCGGCAGCACCAGCGTCAGCGAGATGAAGGAAACGTCCACCGAGATAAAATCGACCGGCTGCGGCACCTGCTCCTCGGTGATATACCGGATGTTGGTGCGCTCTAAGTTGACCACACGCTCGTCGGTGCGCAGCGACCACGCCAGCTGTCCATAGCCGACGTCCACCGCATACACCTTGACCGCACCGTTTTGCAGCATACAATCGGTAAAGCCGCCGGTGGAGGCGCCGATGTCCATACAGGTGCAGCCCTCCAGCACGACCGGAAAGACCTGCATTGCCTTTTCCAGTTTTTTGCCTCCCCGGCTGACATAGCGCAGCGTTTCCCCGCGCACCTCAATCCGGTCGTCCTCCTTGACCGGCGTGCCTGCCTTGTCCGACTTTTGCCCGTTGACATAGACCAGCCCTTCCATAATGACGACCTTTGCCCGTTCACGGCTCTGCACCAGTCCTCGATCGACCAGCTCTACATCCAACCGCTTTTTCACAGTATTCCTCCCAACCCTTTATCTATCAAAATCTTCTGTTTGTTGTTCTTTCATCCATTGTGTGCAGGTCTGCACCATGCTCTGTGCATCCAACCCGCAAAGAGCAAGCGCCCGGTCCGGTGTTGCCTGTTCGACAAAGCGGTCGTGGACGGCAAGGACACGGTAATGCCCCTGAAAGCCGTTTTCCAGCAGGCGGCTGCCGAACATCTGCCCGATGCCGCCGCTTTCGATGCCTTCCTCGGCAAACAGGACATACTCTGCCTGCATTGCCTGCTCGACCGCCTCTTCGCAGAAGGGCAGCAGCCGCAGCAGCTTGAGCACCGCTGTGGGCACTCCCTGCTGCGAAAGGGTCTGTGCTGCCTGCACCGCCTGCGCGCTCAGCTTGCCGTAGGTGACCAGCAGCAGCCGAGGCTTTGCTCCCTTTGGTTCGATTGCCCACGGCACCTGCGGGTCGAAGGCGGGCAGCTTGCTCTCTCCTCCGCGCGGATAGCGCACACAGCATACGCCGGTGTGCTCATACAGGCTTTTGTACAGCGAGCAGCGCATCTCCTCATAGGTAGCCGGAGAGTACAGGGTGATGCCCGGCACGCTGGAAAGCATGGCGACATCGAATAAGCCCTGGTGGGTCTCCCCGTCGCTGCCCACAATGCCGGCGCGGTCGATGCCGATGACCACGTGCTGCTGCTCGATGGACAGGTCGTGGATAATCTGGTCGTAGCACCGCTGCAAGAAGGAGGAGTAGACCGCGAACACCGGCAGCATCCCGTTGGCTGCCAGTCCTCCTGCAAAGGTGACCGCGTGCGGCTCGGCGATGCCCACATCAAAAAACCGTCCCTGCTGCCCAAAGACACGGGAAAAGTGGTTGAGTCCGGTGCCGTACTTCATCGCCGCTGTGATGGCGCAGATGCGCTCGTCGCGCTTTGCCAGCTCGGTCAGATACAGCCCGAATTCGTTGGAAAAGTTGGTGGACGCCGACGAAAAGGACTTACCGGTGTCGATGTCAAAGCCGGAGGTCCCGTGGTATTCGCCCGGGTTTTCCTCCGCATAGCTGTACCCCTTGCCCTTTTGTGTTTCGATGTGCAAAAAGACCGGACGGTGCAGATTTTTGGCGCGCTGCAACACATCGCACAGCGTTTCCATATTGTGTCCGTCGATCGGTCCTAAGTAGCAAAATCCCATGTCCTCAAACCAGTTGCTTCCATACACCACCGTTTTCATGGTGGTTTTCAGCCACACCAGCAGCTGGTTGAGCGGCTTGCCAATCAACGGCAGGTGGTTGCAGATTGACTCCACCCGGTCCTTGGTGCGAAAATATGCCGGACGGGCACGGATTTTAGAAAGGTACTTGGAAAAGGAACCGACGTTTTTCGAGATGGACATTTTGTTGTCGTTGAGAATGACAATCAGGTTGTCCCCAAAGCGGGCAGCGTTGTTAGCTCCCTCAAACGCCAGTCCGCTGGTGAAGGCGCCGTCGCCGATGACCGCGATGACGTGATGCTGGTCATTTTGCAGCTTTTTTGCCCTTGCCAGACCGGACGCCACCGAAATGGAGGTGCTGGAATGACCCGCAATAAAGGCGTCGTACTCGCTTTCCTTGCGCTTGGGGAAGCCGGAAAGCCCGCCCTCCTGCCGCAGGGTGGAAAACTGCTCCCGTCTGCCGGTCAGCAGCTTGTGCGTATAGCACTGATGCCCGACGTCCCACACAATCTGGTCGTCCGGGCAGTCAAAAACACGGTGCAAAGCAACCGTCAGCTCCACCGTCCCCAGGTTGGATGCCAAATGTCCCCCTGTTTTGGCGGTGGTCTGGATCAGCCGCTCCCTGATTTGTGTACACAACACATCCAACTGCTCAAACGGAAGCTCTTTTACATCCTGCGGAGAGCAGATGGTATCCAATATGCTCGACTTCATCTGTACAGATACTCCTGTCCTCATTTAAAATACCGGCATCAGCATTGCCACAGCAATTCCCAGCAGCGCACCTGCCAACACCTCCAGCGGGGTGTGTCCCAGCAACTCCTTGAGCAGTGCCTTGCCCTCTTCGCGTTTGCGTTCCTCCTCCGGGTCCTTCTCCATGTTTTTCCTTCGGATGAACAGATTGCGGATATCCGACTTCTTCTGCGGTGCAAACATCTCCCGGATGTTGTCCGAGGTCATTGCCACAATCTTGTTGAGCACCTTTGCCTGCTCTCCTGCGGCACGGCGCACACCCATCGCATCATACATGACGACAGCGGCAAACACCAGCGACAGCGCAAACTCCGGCGAGGTAAAGCCCAGCTTGCGCGAAAGCGCCACCGTCAGCGAGCACACCAGCGCCGAATGGGAGCTGGGCATCCCGCCTGCGCCCACCATCCGCTCCCAGACAAACTCCTTTGTCAGCAAAAAGTTGAGCAGCGTCTTGAGCACCTGTGCGATCAGCCACGCCAAAAAGGCGACGTCGATATAGTAATTGCTGAAAATGAACGGTATATTCTCCATTGTTCTCATCCCTCAATCTCTGATTCCGGTCAATTCTTCCGAATCAGGATATAGTCTGCCAACCGGTACAAAAAGGCGGCTGCCTCCTCGTTTTTGCCTTTTCCCAGTCCCGGCAGTGCCTGTTTTGCCAGCAGGACCTGCTGCTGTGCCTGTTCAGCGGCTCCCTGTACGCCGTACACCGACACATAGGTGGTCTTGTGGTTTTCCTCGTCCGAGCCGGTCGGCTTGCCCAGCTGCTCGGCATCGCCCACGCAGTCCAGGATGTCGTCGGTGATTTGAAATGCCAACCCGATGCTGTGGGCATACTCCTGTGCTGCCTGCATCTGTTCAGCGGTTGCCTTTGCCGCAATGCAGCCCATCTGAGCTGCCGCACAGATCAGTTCCCCGGTTTTTAAGCGGTCGGTCCGGCGCACCCGCTCGATGTCGGCGCAGAAGGTTTCGTTCTCCAAATCCATCCGCTGTCCGCCGATCATCCCCTGATGTCCTGCCGCCTTTGCCAACAGCAAAACCGAATCCGCCCTCTGCTGTGCATCCAGCTCCTCGCTTGCTGCCAGCACCTCAAACGCCTTGGTCAGCAGCCCGTCCCCTGCCAGCAGAGCGACCGCCTCTCCAAAGGCGATGTGGCAGGAGGGCTTGCCGCGGCGCATCTCATCGTCGTCCATGCACGGCAGGTCGTCGTGGATGAGCGAATAGGCGTGTACCATCTCCAAAGCGCAGGCGCCGGTCAGCGCTCTTTTGGCATCGCCGCACAACACCCGGCAAAATTCCAGAGCCAGCGCTGCCCGCAGCCGTTTTCCGCCTGCCAGCAGGCTGTAGCGCATCGCTTCGGTCACCCGGTCGCCCTCCTGCGGCGGCAAAAGCTGCTCAAGGCACTCCTGGGTCCACTGTGCATACTGCTCCAGCTGCTGTTTAAAGCTGTTCATCCCCGTCCGCCTCCTTTGTGCCTGCCAGCGAGGGCAGGTCGATTTTTTCTATCTTCAGCTGGGCGCTTGCCAGCTTTTTCTGGCAGGAAACAATCAGCTTGCCCGCCTGCGTGTACAGCTCCATCGCTTCCTCCAGACCCGTCTCCCCTTTTTCCAGGGTGCGGGCAATCTGCTCCAAGCGCTCCATCGATTGTTCAAATGTCAATTTTTCGGTCATCGTGACTCCTCATTTTCGCTGACCTGCTCCACCACCGCCTGCACCGTTCCGTCACAGACGCGGATGGTCAGCACATCTCCCATCGAAACCTCCCGCACCGAGGATACGGTGCGACCCTGTTTGGTAATATAGCCGTATCCGCCGGACAGCTTTGCCAGCGGGTCGAGCGCCCGCAGCCGCGCAGTTTGCAGCTGCAAATGCTCCTCTCTTTTCATTATACCATTTTTTAGGGATAATTGTATCGTATTTGCAAGATTTTGTAATTTTTTTTCATCCTGCCGCAGCCTTTTTTGTGGAGAAAGGCGGGCAAGGCGCTCCGATTGCTCCAAAATCTGCCTTGTTTTAAAAGACAGCATCCGCTCGCCTGCTGCCAGGATGCGCTGTGCATAATCTTGCAGCTGTTCGGGCAGGTCGGACAGGTCGGGCGCTGCCAGCTCTGCCGCTGCCGACGGGGTGGGTGCGCGCAGGTCTGCCGCATAGTCACACAGGGTAAAATCCGTTTCGTGCCCCACCGCGCTGATGAGCGGCACGGTGCATCGGGCGATCCTTTTGACCAGCTGCTCGTCGTTAAAGCACCACAGGTCCTCCATCGAGCCGCCGCCTCTGCCCAGGATGATGACATCGCAGTTTCCCTGCTGCTCCAGCGCATCCAGCGCCTGCACCATCGACTGCGCCGCCGCCTCGCCCTGCACCTGTGCAGGACAAAAGACCAGCGTTGCCAGCGGGCAGCGCCGGGAAAGGACGTTGACGATGTCCCAAAAGGCAGCGCCCGAGGCAGAGGTCACCACCCCGATGCGTCGGGCATCGGTTGGGATGGGCTGCTTATTCTGCTGCGAAAACAGTCCCTGCCGGTCCAGCTTGCGGTACAGCTGCTCAAAGGCGACCTGCAACGCTCCCCTGCCGTCCGGCTGCATATCATAGACATACAGCTGATAGCTTCCGTCCCGCTCGTACAGCGAGACCGCGCCGCGCAAAATGACCGCCATGCCGTTTTCCGGCTCAAACAGCAGGTCGTTTGCATAGCGGCTGAACATGACCGCCCGCACCGCGCAGTCGCCCTCCTTGAGGGTGAAATAACAGTGCCCGCTGCGCTGGTGACAGACAAAGTTGGAAATTTCCCCACGCAGCAGCAAATCTTTGAGCAAGGAATCGCCGTCGAGCAGGCTTTTGACATAGCGGTTGAGCTGGGAAACGCTTAGAATATCAGCCAACGCGCACACCGTCCCTTACTGCGGCAAGGATAGCAATGCCGGCGGCGTTGTCCGAGGAAAACTCCGGCTTTGCAAAGTAGCCGCCGAACTGCTCGGAAATCTCCTTTTGGATGATGCTGTTGGACATCACCCCGCCCGAATACAGCAGCGGCAGGTTCGGGCAGCGCTCCCGCACATTTTCGGTCATCCGTTTGACCACGGCGCACACCGAGTCGATGCAAAAGCGCGCCACATTTTCCCGGCTCTCTCCTTTTGCCAGCAGCTGCTCACACTGGTTCTGCACGCCGGACACGCAGCAATTGCCGTCCTTAAAGGTCAGCTTGACTTTAAACTGCTTGTCCGCCTGCTGCGCCAGCCGGTCCAGCTGCATCCCGGCAGGAAAGGGCAGTCCCAGCATCCCACCGACCCGGTCGACCGCCTGTCCACATTTTAAATCGAGCGAATGATACAGCAGCTTGGTGTCAAACACCCACTGGTCATCTGCGCCGACCTGCACACATTCGGTGGTGCCTCCCGAAAAATGGAAGGCGACAAACTCGCTGCCAATCAGCCGCAGCTGCTGTGCGGAATATAAAGCGGCAGCAATGTGCCCGCACTGGTGGGAAAACGGATACAGCGGGATGCCGTTTGTCGCGCTGATGGCATCCGCTGCCAGTCTGCCGGTCAAAAAGCAGGGCATATAGGAGTCCTGTACATTTCTCGGGCGGACAGATACCCCCACCGCCGCCAGCTGGTTCTGCGCCTGTGGTACAGCAAAAAACAGCTCCTCAAGAATCTGTGGGAGCTGTTTTACATGAGCGAACACCGCGTCGCTCTGCTTTAATCCCAGGGCGCCCTCAGCGACCGGCAACAGCTTCTTTTTGTGGACAACACAGCCCGTGCTGCTGTCAAAGACCGCCGCCGAAGTTGTATAATTACTGGTATCGATACCCAGATAATATGGCATTTTATTCACCCTGTCTATGTCTTCTATTTTGCCTTTTTGTCCTTCACCTGTGGGTCCATGTCGCGGATAACAGCGCCGAGCACCCCGTTGATGAAGGCATATTCATCCTCGCCTGCATACTGCTTGGCAAGCTCCACCGCCTCGTCCACGGTTACATTGATCGGGACCTGCGGCACATACATCAGCTCGTATGCTGCCATGCGCAAAATTGCCAGCGACACCTTGGAGATGCGCGAAAGCTTCCAGTTTTTCAGCTTCGGCTCGATCAGTGCGTCCAGCTCCTCGACATGGTCCACTGTTCCCTGTGCCAGCTGCATGGTAAACTCATTTGGCTGCAAATCTCTGGTTTCGGTGGCTCCTTCGATGATTTCCTCCAGTGTCATATCGCTAAAGCTTTTTTCGAACAGCAGGCAAAATGCCTCCTGACGGGATTGATGTCTTGTCATCATATTTTGTCCTTTCCGGCTTCATGCCGGTGGCACAAAACCTGATTATTTCTTTGTCAAATTGCAAAAAGGGTTACTGCTCTGCGCCGGATGGCACAACAGCCGGCGAGGTCTGTGGGAAAACGATTCCGGCAACGTGTACGTTGACCTTGGATACGGTGATGCCGGTCATGTTCTGCACCGCATCCTTGACGGTTTTTTGCAGGGTTTCGGCAACCTCCGGGATGTTGGCTCCGTACTTGAGGTTGACGCTGATGTCGATGACCGCTACGTCGTCATTGAGGCTGATCTGGATGGGGCGTGCAATGCTGCCCTTCTTCAGAAAATTCTTGATAGGGGTGTAGGTATTTGCCAGGGAAACGACTCCGTCGATCTCCTCCGAGGCAAAGTTTGCGATGGTCGCCAAAACCTCCTGAGAAATTTTCAGGCTGCCTGCCGGCTGTTTATTATGTTCTACGTTCATAGTGATTCCTCCTGTGATCAAGATACCGGAACGCTGCCAAAAGGAAAAAAGCGTCCCTTTCGGAAAATCATTTTCTGATACATAACACATTATATCACATTCTGCAAATCTTTACAACCGATAGTCCCCCGCTGATTTTGAATTTCCTTTTAACAAAATCCGTTTTATGCAATATAAATCCCCAGCATCATCAGCACCGCGGCAAACAGCACCAACGGACGACCGTTGAGACCCACCGGCAAAAACAGGGCAATCAGCCGCTTTTTCAGCCGCTGCGCGCTGCTGGACAGGCAGGAAGCCAGCAGCATCTGGTGCCGGCGCTGGCGCTCCAGCAAAAACCTTGCGGTGTCCAGCAGCGTCTGCGCATACTGCTCAACAAAGTGGCGGTCCCTTCCCTTGATGACGCTGCGGTCGCAGGCACTTTCCAAATCCTCGGTGGCGCTGTCAACCATCAGATAGAGAAACGGATTAAACCAGTGTACCGACAGGGTGAACAGCAAAAACAGCCGGTACCAGCTGTCCCGCCGGCGGTAGTGCATCAGCTCATGGCGAAAGATCATCCGCAGGTTTTCCTTTGGCAGCATACAATCGGGAAAGACCACCTTTGGTCGCAAAAATCCCAACAGCATCGGTCCGGCTGCCTGCGACGAGATGCACAGCTGCACCGGCGCTGCAATCTTCAGGGTACTTTTGATTTCATAAAACACCCGCCGAATCTCCTGCTGCTCGGCGTGGCTTAAAGAAAGATGGCGCTCCCCGCGGCTGAGCCGCCTGCTCAAACGATAGTATGCCAGCAGATGAAGGGCAAAAAACGCTGCCATTCCCGCCAGCCACACCCTGCCCAGCAGCTGCCATTTTGCCTGTGCAAAGCTGTCCCCGAAATAGACGATCCCCACCGGCAGCGGCACCAGCAGACGGGCGGACAGGATAAACCACAGGGTACTGCGGCAGTGGGGTGAATATTTTGCCAGCCTGCCCTCCCCCAGCATCATCAAAGCATATAAAACGCTGGCAACCAGCGACGATTCCAACACAGAAAAGCAAATTCGTTCTAACATCATTTTCCCAACTCTCTTTGTTTGATGGACAACCCCTTCCACGATTCTTTTGCGAACCGGCGGCTGTCATTTCTGTCCTGTTATATTATAAGTGACGATTTGCCTGCTGTATTGTTACCTGCCTTTTGCGGTTTTAGTCCTTTTTCTCAAAATTCATCGATAGACAGTTGTATTTTTACAGAAAAACTGTGCAAAAAAACGACGCCCTGCACAGCTTTCGTCTGCACAAGGCGTCGATTCGGTCATATTGATTGCAGATATTCAATCAGCGCATCTGCGATGGCGTTGGCAGTCTGGTACATCGAATCGGGTGTACACAGCTGGTCGTACTCAATCGGGTTGCTGATAAAGCCCATCTCAATAAGCATCGACGGACACAGGGTATTGCGGGTGACATAAAAGTTGCCGTAAATCACGCTGCGGGCATCCCGCTCGTTGTAGGCGCTTATCTTTTCCAGGATGGAATCCGCCAGCAGCTTGGAGTTGTTTTCATAATAATAGATCTCGGTCCCGCTGGGTTTGAGTCCGTTGGCGTTAGCATCAATGCTGTTGCAGTGCAGCGAAACATAAAAGTCCGCCCGCTGCTCCTTTGCCAGCGCTACACGGTCGGTCATCTCCACCTTCGAAGAATTGTCCTGCTGCGGGCTGACCGCCAGCACCACCTGTGCGCCCAGCGATTCCAGCCGGTTCTTCAATACCAGCGCGTGCGCCATGGTGATGTCCTTTTCCATCGGACCGTTTCCGTTTAAAACACCCAGCGCACCGCTGTCCAGTCCGCCGTGTCCCGGGTCCACCACTATGGTCATCTGCGAAAGCGGCTGGTCGCTGCTGCCAAGGTCTGCCTTGCGGTTAAAAAAGACGGTGGTCCTTCCCTTGCCGTCGTAGCTGACGTCGTAGCCGACGGTGTCCACCCCCTGTTTTTTGTAAAACTCCAGGATGGTGTCCTCGCCGACGGTGCTGACATCCACCGAAGAAAACAGCTCGCTGTAGATTTCGTCCAGCTCGATGCCGCTGGTATTGTAAAAGCGCAGGGCAATCTTTTCGCCGGTGCTGTACGCCTTGAATGCCGGAGCCGCCTTGCCGTCGAGCACCAACGATTCCCCATTCTTCAGGATGGTGTAGGTGGTTTTGCTCACCTCTTCCTCCCACTGGCTCTGCTCAGGCAGCAAATCCACATAGGATTTGGCAATCCAGCCGCCCATGCTCAGCTGAAAGTAGCTGTCGTTGGAATCGACGATGGCATCCACCGCGCCCGGACTCAGCAGCGAAAGGTGGTTGGCTTTGCTTTCCCCTTCCTCATACAGGATGGCGGCGTTCTGGTTGACCTTTGCCAGCAGATGCGCTCCTTTGCCGACCAGATACAGCGAGCCTTGCGAGGTGGCGTTGGTGGTCTTGCCGTCGAAGGTCAGCTGATAGGAAAGTTTTCCCAGCGGCTCCACCTTTCCCTCTTCCGCCTGCGGCAGGGTAATCTTAGCGGAATAGTAGGCTTCCACCCCGGTGGTTGCCACCGCCTCCTGCTTGAGCGGGTAGCTTTTTTCTCCCAGGGTTGCGGTGACCTCTCCGTTTGCCGGAGCGGTGCAGCGGATGGTATATTCCTCTCCCGCCTGGACCACGTCGTCGCTGGAAGGCTGCATCCGGCGCAGGTTGGTGATGGTGGTAACCTCTTCGCTCGTCTGTGCCTTGGTGCGGGTGATGGTCAGCGTCTGGCTGTCGTCGCCGTTTTCAAAGCGGAAGGTGTTTTCCCCCATCGCAAGCTCGGCATAGATGCCAAAGCTGCCGTATACGCCGCGGCTTTCCACCTCCTCACCGTTGCAGCTAAGCGGGCTGTCCGGGTCGGAGGAACCGGTGATATAATAGTTGGCTGCCGTGGTGGAGATGTCTTCCGACGGGTTTGCCAGCTTGAGGGTGTACTCGGTGTCCAGGGTAAAGCCGGTGTCCAGCACCTGCTCGCGGTCGGTGTATTCACGGGCGGCAGTCTCCATCGAAAGCCCGCCTGCACCTGCCATGACCGACATTCCCAGCGCCAGTGTCAGACTCAGCAGACGCATCCTGCTTTTGTGCATAAGCCATTCCTCCTTGGTTATATTCGATTGCCTCTTGCGATTCTATCTTCCTTTAAAGGTAAAAATATTATAGCACACCCATGTGACAAAATCCATCGGACAGTATGACAAATATCGCTGGAAAATCAAGCCATTTCCTACAAAGCAAAAACTTCCTGTCCTTCTGCCGCAGCGGGCAGGAAGACAGGGAGCTGTTCTTTTAGCTTTTTTTCACAAATTCGTGGCGGCACTTCGGGCAGGTGATTTGGATGTTGCCTTTTCCTCTGGGCACGCGGATCTTCTGCTTGCACTGCGGGCAGCGAAAATGCCGGTGGGTGCGCAAATCCAGCAGTCCGGCTGTCTTGGCAGAGAAAAAGCTGCGCACCGGCGCGGTCATCTGCAAAAACTTCTGGTTTTCTTCATAGCGCTTGCTGACATTTTTAGAAAAAATCCGAAAGATGGAAAGGATTGCCAGCGCAAACGACAGGATGTACAACGCATCCCACCCGGTAAAAGCGAACACCATATTCAAAATGAGCATCAGCAGCAGGGTAAAAAATCCCAGCTGGTCGGTGCCATATCTTCCATACATCATCCTTGCAAGCCAATTCACGTCAAATTCCTCCTGTTGATTGTAAACTTCTGTCCTTGATTATAGAACAAATTCTTGAAGAGATTGTGACCTTTTTACAGCAGGATTGAAAACATCACGAAACAGCTGCCATCCTTTCTTTTTCTCCTTCGCTTTCACCACCCTGCAAAACTTCGCACGATTTTTCACAGATTCGCGAAAATTATTGTCTATTTTGCTGTTTTTTGTTGTGAAGTCCTTGTACTTTATCACAGTGACTTGCTCCCAAACAGGTAGGATGGTATAATAAAATCCGTTTGTGAAAAAGCCGCGCACCAAAAGCCTTGCCGGCAGAAAAGAGGATACGAATTTGGAAAAGAAATTAAAGATGATTGGTTTTATGATTCTCGGAAACGCTATTCTTGCGATGGGCACCGCTGCCTTTGTCGTCCCCAACGGACTGATTTCCGGCGGTGTGACCGGTATCGGTCTGATTCTTCAGCGGCTGTTCGGGCTGCCGGTAGACATCGGTGTCTTTGCAGCGGACGGCGTACTGTTTTTGCTGGGTGCGGCGGTGATGGGAAAAGCCTTTGCCGCTACCATCATTTTGAGCACGATTGTCTACCCGACCTTCTTCTCGCTGTTTGGAAAAATCCCCTTCCTGACCAGTCTGACCGATGACAAGCTGATGGCTGCCATCTACGCCGGGCTGCTGATGGGCGCGGGCATCGGGCTGGTCATCAAGGTCGGCGGCTCCACCGGCGGCATGGACATCCCTCCCATCATCCTGCACAAGCTGTTCGGTCTGTCCATCCCGGTGATGATTTCGGTGGGCGACATCCTCCTGCTGCTGGTACAGGCGTTCTACTCCTCCACCGAGCAGGTGCTCTACGGCATTCTGGTGGTCATGCTGACCAGCATCGTCATCGACAAGGTGCTGATTATGGGACAAAAGCAGACACAGGTCATGGTCATCAGTCCCGAATACGAGCGCATCAACCAGGCAATCCACCAGAAGATTGACCGCGGCTCCACCCTCATCCACGCCACCAGCGGTCTGGAAAAGCAGGAGCAAAAGGTGGTGCTCAGCGTCATCTCCAACCGCCAGCTGGGTGACCTTAATGAGCTGATTCTGCAAATCGACCCGCAGGCGTTTGTCATTGCCAACGAGGTCAATGAGGTCAAGGGCAGAGGTTTTACCTTGAGCAAACTTTCCAAATAATTTTTCTTGCAGTATTTGTTGCATAACCTTTCTGACAAGCCGGCTGAATCCCCTTCAGTCGGCTTGTTTTCTGGATAATTTTACAGTTTTTTTACCCCTCTTTCCTTCTTTTAAGAAGGTATGCCCAGACAGGCGATTGAAATTTTCTATCTTTTGCGTTATACTGATATTATTCAACAATATCATATAGGGGGTATCTCTTTTATGCTCGCCAAGAAAAAAGCCAAAGACCTTGTCCTGGATGCGCTGTTCTTCATCGCAGGCAGCTTTTTGTTTGCCGTATCCATCGACACCTTCACCGCACCCAACCAGATTGCCGCAGGCGGTCTGACCGGTGTGGCAACGATGCTCAACCATCTGTTCGGCATCCCGATTGGTACTGCCAATATGCTGATGAACGTCCCGCTGCTCATTTGGGCGTACATTGAAATGGGCTACCAGATTATCATTAAAACCATCATTGCCACCCTGCTTTCCTCTGCTATGATCGACATTATGGTCCCCTATCTGCCGCAGTATCAGGGCGACCCGCTGATCACCATCGTCTTTGGCGGCTGTCTGGCGGGACTGGGACTTGCCCTCATCCTGACGCGCGGCGGCACCACCGGCGGCACCGAGCTGGCTGCCAACCTGCTGACCCTGCACATCCATGGCTTTTCCCTTGGAAAATTTATCATGGCAATCGACCTGATCATCGTACTGGTTTCCGCTGTGGTTTACCACGACTATGAAAGCCCGCTGTACGCGATTCTGGTCATCTATATCACCTCAAAGGTCATTGACGCGGTCATCTACGGCTCCGACAGCGGCACCGGCAAGATGATGTTTATTATCTCCCCTAAGAACAATGAGATTGCCCGGCGCATCATGGATGATTTGGAGCGCGGCGTCACCGAGCTGAAATCCCGCGGCGCATACAGCGGCAACGAAGGCACCGTCCTCTTCTGTGCCGTTGGCAGGCAGGAGGTCCACAAGACCTACGACATCATCCACGAGATCGACCCGGATGCCTTCATCGTGGTGGATGACGCCAGCGAAATCACCGGACTGGGCTTCCGCGATTTCCACCAGTACCGTCAGTCCAAGCAATCCAAAAAATCGAAAAAGGACAAATCTTCTCAGTAACCCCTATTAAAAAGGAAGATACCACTGCAAATCGGTGGTATCTTCCTTTTTTTATCGATTCCGGCAAATCCTTCTGTTAGCGGATGCCGTACTTTTCAATCACATAGTCCATATCCTTGTCACCTCTGCCGGAGAGGTTGATGAGGATGGAGCCTTTGCCCATCTTCTCGGCAAGCTTTAAGGCGTAGGCAACCGCGTGCGAGCTTTCGATTGCCGGGATGATTCCCTCCATGCGCGACAGCTTGAAGAAGGCGTCGATGGTGTCGTCGTCGCCGATGACATCGTATTTCACCCTGCCCAAATCGTGCAGGAAGGCGTGTTCCGGTCCGCTGGATGGGTAGTCCAGACCGCTTGCGACCGAGTAGACCGGAGCCGGCTGACCGTTTTCATCCTTGAGCATGATGCTGTTGAAGCCGTGCATGACTCCTTCGCTGCCGTACTGCAAGCTGGCTGCGTGGTCACCCAAGTCGGTTCCTCTGCCCAGCGGCTCCACGCCGTAGATTTCCACCGGGTCATTTAAGAAGCCCGAGAAGATTCCCATGGCGTTCGAGCCGCCGCCCACACAGGCAACCACCGCATCCGGCAGTTCACCGGTCATCTGCAAAAACTGCTCTCTGGCTTCGATGCCCACTACGCTCTGGAAATCGCGCACCATCATCGGGAAAGGATGCGGACCCACCACCGAGCCGATGCAGTAGATGGCGTCCTTGTACTCGCGGCTGTATGCGGCAAAGGCTGCGTCCACCGCTTCCTTCAAGGTGGCAAGACCATCGGTCACCTCGATGACCCGCGCGCCCAGAATCTTCATGCGGGCAACGTTGGGCGCCTGCTTTTTGATGTCCACCGAGCCCATGTAGATGTCGCACTCCAGTCCGAAGTAGGCGGCAGCGGTAGCAAGTGCAACTCCGTGCTGTCCGGCGCCGGTTTCGGCAATCACCTTTTTCTTACCCATATATTTTGCCAGCAGCGCCTCACCCATGCAGTGGTTGAGCTTGTGCGCACCGGTATGGTTGAGGTCCTCACGCTTGACATACAGCTGAACGCCGTTGCCCAGGCTCTGGGACAGACGGTCCAGATGAGAAACCGGTGTCGGTCTGCCCTGAAAGTCCTTGCGGATGCGGCGCAGCTCGGCGATAAATTTTGCAGACTTGCAGATGGTCTGGTAGGCATCGCGGATTTCGACCATCGCTGCTTTAAGCTCCTCCGGGATGTAAGCTCCGCCGTATTTTCCAAAATAGCCGTCGTTGGTTGGGTAGTTTTTAAAGTAGGTATCAAAATCAACGTTGTTCAATTTCATCTTTCTTCCTCCATCATAAAAAGCATCTTCATTTGGTTGGTTTTCGGTTTTTCATCAATCCATCTTTCCTGACGCCATCGTTTGGTCTGCAACATTCGGTTTTCCTCCCTGTTTTGCCTTAGCGTCTGTCAACAGCTCTTTGTGATGTTGGAAAACAACAAAAGCGCCCTTGACAGAATCCTCTTGTTCTGTCAAGGGCGAATAAAATTCTTTATCCGTGGTGCCACCTTGATTCACCCGCCGTACAGCCGGTGCGCTTTTACAGGATACCAACATATCCCCGACAACTAACGTATGCCTGACACGTCGCAGAATACTTTGAATGGGACCTTCCCTTTCATTTGACTGCGCCCTCAGCGGTCCATTTGACGACTTGTTTCTCCCCCGACTCTCAGCAACACGGGTTCTCTGTACAGGCATCATCGCCGTTATCTCCGCTTCAACGGTTTGTTTATGAACTTGACTTGATTCTATCACAGCACAGGGCAACTGTCAATCCCTTTTTACAAAATTTCTTTGATAGTTTTTTGTCAATATACACCACTTTTCCTCCTTTGTCCCACACCAGCTGTTGTACAGATTGACATTATTGTCAAAAAGAATACAATGGAAATAGAACGATACGGAGGAAAAACAAATGGAACAGACCAATAAACTCAACTGGATTAAAAAAGTCACCCCGCTGCTGTACAGCCTTTCGCTGGCAGGCATCTGCCTGTACATTGCATTGCGCTGCCGCAGCTGGGCAAACCTTCTGCTGCCCTGGGAAACCGGATTTGTCTTTTTCCCGCTGGCGGCTGTGTACTACCTGTCCAACCAGCTGCTGTGCAAAAAATATCTGGTGGCAGAAAACCGCGCCCTCACCTATTGGGTCAGCGTTGCCACCTTTGTGGTCATCTACCTGTCGATGTCGATTTTGTGCGCTGACCTGCTGCAATGGTTGCTGCACTTCTTTTTAACCGATGCCGCCCGGCAAACGCTGTTCATCCTGTGCGGTTTTGCCTGCCTTGCCTTCACCCTTTTCTTTGCCTGCTATGGCTACTACAAGACCACCAAAATCGTAACCGTTCAATATCCGCTTGCCAGCGAAAAACTTGCCCGCCCATTGCGCATCGTACAGCTCAGCGACCTGCACATCGGCTTTTTTGTGGGCGAACAGCACATCCGCCAGACGGTGGAGGCAGTCAACCGGCTTCAACCGGATATGGTGGTCATCTCCGGCGATATGATCAACGCTGCCAACACCCTGGAATGTCCCGAAATCGAAGCGGTCGAACGGCTGCTGGCACAGCTGCACTCGGTCAAGGGGACCTATGCGGTTGTGGGCAACCACGACCCGGAGGTGTCCGACCCGGACTTTCAGAATTTTTTAAAGGCATCTGACATCCACCTGCTCAACGATTCGGTCTTTGCCGACAACGATTTGCAGCTGGTCGGACGCACCACCTGCACCAAACCCCACCTTCCCCTCTCCGCTTTGATGCAAAATCTGGATTCACAGCGGCTGACGGTGGTGCTCGACCACGACCCCATCGGCATCCCGCAGGCGGTCGAAGCCCACGCCGACCTGGTGCTGTGCGGTCACACCCACCGCGGACAGGTCTTTCCGCTGGCGTGGTTTGTCCGCTTTTTATACAGCAAACAGCAGCTGTGGGGAATTTCCCGCAGCGGTGACACCACCTCCATCGTCAGCGCCGGCACCGGCTTCTTCACCATGCCGATGCGCATCGGCTCCGACTGCGAGGTGGTCTGCATCGACATCCGCCCTTCTGCCAACGAGCAACTGTAATTGGGAGGTTCTGCTATGAAATGGATTCTGCTTTTCATCTATCTGCTGATGATTCTCGGTGTCATCTTTTTGGAGCGCAAACAGCCGACCGAAGCGCTGCTGTGGGTGGTGGTCCTGGTCTGCCTGCCGTACCTGGGCGCGGTGCTGTATCTGGTGTTCGGCAGCACCATGGCAATCAAGCTGACCGCCTACCTGCGCAAAAAACGTCTGGACGAGCATCACCTCTCCATCCCGCAGCAAACTGTCCTCCCCGAGCTTGCCGTATCCGACGAGGACCGTCAGGTCATCCAGTTTAACCAAAGCTACAACCGCAGCCGTCTGACCAGCTGCGACGACGTGCAAATCTATACCAACGGAGAAGGGCACTACCGCCAGCTGTTTGCGGACATCCAAAATGCCAAGGAGTGCATCTACATCGAATTTTACACCATCCACCACGACCTGATGGGCGAAGCGCTGGTCAAAGCCCTCAGCGAAAAGGCAAAGCAAGGGGTCAAGGTGCTGGTGATGTGCGATTTTGTCGCCAACCTTTCCACCCCTGCCCGTATGTTCCGTCCGCTTTGTCAGGCAGGCGGCAAGGTCATCCGCATCAAGCCCTTCTTCACCCACTACCGCAGCCACCGCAAGATCGTGGTCATCGACCACAGCATCTCCTACATCGGCGGCATGAACATCGGCAAGCAGTATGCCAACCTTGCCAAGGTCAAAAATCCGTGGCGGGACACCCAGGTCCGCATGACCGGCGGGTGCAGCCATGTGCTGGATGAATATTTCCTGACCGACTGGCTATGCTCGGTGCGCCGCAAGGACTGGAAGGAAACGGTGGAGTATGTCGATTCGCTGCCGCAGGTGCAGGAAACCCTCTCCGCGCAGCTGTGCCAGTTCATCGTCGGCGGCGTGGACACCAACAAGGAATCGGTCAAGATGTGCTATCTGAGCATGATCCGAAGCGCCAAGCACAAAATCCGCATCCAAAGCCCGTACTTCATCCCGGACGCCTCCATCATGGACGCGCTCAAGACTGCCGCTGCTGCCGGTGTACAGATCGAGCTGATGATTCCCGGCATCAAAGCCAGCTTCTTCCTCGACCCGGTCACCACCTACTACTGCGGACAGCTGATGGAATACGGCGCAAAGGTCTACAAATACCACGGCTACATCCACGCCAAGACGATGGTCATCGACAACGAGCTGTGCTGCATCGGCTCGGTCAACATGGATATGCGCAGCCTACAGGTGGACGACGAGGTGTGCGGTGTATTCTATGCAAACGACATCGTTTCCCGCTACGACCGCATCTACGACCAGGACATCGAAAGCTGCGACCCTTACACCTGGGAGCAGTTTAGCAACCGCGGGACGAAGGAACGTCTGAGCGAAAGCATCTTTTTGCTGTTTGCTCCGCTGATGTAAACAAAAAAACAGCAGCACCGGCAGCAAATGTAAAAACGCTGCAAAAAAGCTCCCGCTCTCCCCTGCCGGCATCTGCGACAGGGATTTTCGTGGATTGCAGCCCTCTCCTGCTTCTTCCCGACAAAAAACAGGTTCGTGTATCTTTTGATACACGAACCTGTTTGCATTGGACTGTTGCAGTTATACCTTCTGCATAACGCCTTTGTTCATCTTGTAGTGGACCATGTTCGGACGCAGGCAGGAAAGGTCGTGGGTGCTGATAAGCACCGCCTTGCCGGAATCCGCCTGACGCTGGAAATGCTCCATAATCAGCGCGGTGTTCTCCTCATCCAAATCGCTGGTCGGCTCGTCGGCGATGACCAGTTTCGGCTGATGGACCACCGCTCTGGCTACTGCGACGCGGCGGCGTTCACCACCGGAAAGGTTGGTCGGATAATCCTGCGCCATCGCTTCCATGCCGAATTCCTCCAGCAGCTGCATTGCCTGCTTTTCCAAATCGGGGTATTCCCCGCACAGGCGGTGCGGCAGGCAGATGTTTTCCAGCACGGTAAAGTTTGGCAGCAGGCTGTCCCCCTGCAGCACATAGCTGATCTGTGTCGCACGTAGGTGGGTCCATTCCTTTGCCGAAAGCTTGCACAGGTCCTTGCCCTCAAAGAGGATTTCGCCGCTGTCCGCGTGGGTCAAACCGGAAATCAGATGGAAAAAGGTACTTTTTCCGCAGCCGGACGGTCCGGTCAAAGCGCACAGCTGACCGGCATCCAGCGAAAAATCCACCTCATGCACCGCATCAAATTTTGTTTGCTGACGGTCATAGGTCTTTGTCAATTTTTTGGTAACCAGCATTACATTTCCTCCCCACGGAGCAATCCGTCCAAATCGTTTCGGCTTACCTTCCATGCGGAATACAACGATGCTACGACCGAAACCAGCAGAGCCAGCAGCATACACTTGAGTCCCAGCACCAGCAGATAGGACAGGGTGGTGTTCAGCTCCGGGATATGCAGAACGGTCATCAGAGTGTTTTTAAAGATGAGCAGTGCGGTAGTTCCAACGGCAGCGCCCAAAAATCCGCCCAGCACGCCGATCAGCACACCTTCGGTCAATACCATGCCGGCAAGCTTGCCGCTGTCCGCACCCAGACAAGCCAGGATACCGAATTCTTTGGTTCGCTCGTTGATGGTGATGGTGAAAATGCACAACAGAGCCACAACAACCAAAACAGCAATCAATGCCACCAGAATGGCACTGTAGCTGCCCATACTCTGGGTGGACTGGATGGCTTCGGACATGATGGCGTTGGTGGTGTAGGCTGCCAACGGCGAATCTTCCGCCAAACGGAAGTTGATGGTTCTTGCCAGCGCCTTGACGTCGGTTCCCTCTTTGGCACGAATCATCAAAGAGGACACCAGCTGGCTGCTGTCCGGTCTTTCGCGGAAGGTTTCGTACCATTTTTCGCTGCTCATGATTTCCTGCGCGGTTTCATAGGTCATAAAGACGCAGGTGTCGTAGTTGGTGCCGGAGCGTTCCAGATGACCGACCACCTTGAACGGCTCGTTAAAAAAGATGACCTCGTCCTCTTTTTCCGGCGTAATCTGCGAACCGATAATCATTTCACCGCGTTCCGGCATTTTGATTTTGCTTTCTGCCAGCCACGCACTGACCACAAAGTCGGTTTCCGGCTCAAACGCAATCATCTGCACCTGTGCCGAGCAGCAGCCGGCAGCCAGCGACTGCATATACAGCTGCGGAGAGCAGGACTCCACTCCCTCCAGCGAAGCGACATCTTCGACCCATTTTTTGTCGAAGGTAAAGTCGCACTTTTCGCCCAAAAACAGCGAATCCGCCATGCTGCGCTCGTATTCTTTCGGAACTACGATGATGTCTGCGCCCAGACGGTCGGTGGTCTGTTCCAGACGGTCCTTCATGCTGTCCACCAAAACGGTGCTGAGCATCAGCGAAAAGGAAAGCATAAATACAAAGAAAATCATGCTCCAGCTGCGCACCGGTCTGCGGGTCAGGTTTTTGACCGCCATCTTCTGGATGATAAACTGTTTCAAGGATTATCTCTCCTTTTCCTTGCTTACAAAAAAGAGGATGCCCTGCAAAACGATGCCGATTGCCGACAGGGTGTGGGTAACCGGGAAGGTCAGCACATTGCAAGCCATATCCGGCTTCATGCAGCTGCCAATCAGAACGGTTGGGAACAGGATGGACATGACACAGACAACCGCACCGGTGATAGCCAGCAGACGCTTGGACTCCGCCTGTTTTGCCAGCAGCTGCAGTGCACCGACAACTGCCAGAATCACACCGACCGCAATCAGAGCTTTTGCGGTGTAGAAGCATTTCATCGGCTTGTCGCCTACCGGACATACCTTGAACAGAAACTGTGGTCCTGCTGCCAGCAGAACACCGATGATCATCGTACCGATGGACATGAGTTTGTTTTTCATAATCCTCTTCTCCTTCTTCTTTTTACATCTCTTAAAAAATGTCGCGTCAGCAGGTCCGTTTAACCCGGGCTTAAACAGACAGACGCAATTTCCTTCACTCAGCAGTATACTAAAATATTATATCAGAGTCAAATTGATATTCCTTATCATTGGGCTAATTCTGATAGATTTTGTCTAAAAATTAAGCATTTTATCTAAGATGCTTGTAAATTTATCCTGTTTTTTATCTTTTAAAGATGTATTTTGCACAATTTTCTTCTTTCCTTTTTCTTATATCTTTTGCAAGCAAACAGATAAAGCCATAAAAAAACATCCGCAGAAAACTTTCTGCGGATGTTTTTTGTTAATCGTTATACAGTGCTGTCAGCTTTGCCTGGGTCCAGTAGCTATAAAATCAGGTGTACAAAAAAGTCGCCTGCCCATTTATAAAAAGAACGAACATGAAACAGAAAGTAGTTTGCCTTCCGCAATCACCCTATCTGCATCAATAAAGCAGTAGAAATTTTATGACCATCGTGATATAATAGAAATGAAAGTAACCGGTATTTCCTGCTATATATCAATAAAATTCAACCTGCTGCAAGTCGAAGGAGGGCTTTTGATGCGCTATTCTTATCCTGCCTACTTTATCAAGGAAGAGTCCGGGTATTTGGTCTTCTTTCCCGACCTTGACAACATCGCAACCTGTGGCTGCAATTTCGCGCAAGCAACCTACATGGCAATGGACTGTCTGGCGCTGTACCTGTGTTCTTGTCTGGAAGATGGTAAAACGCTTCCGCCGCCCTCCCCTATCAAATCGCTCCACCTTTCTGATTTTCTCCAAAACGAACTAAATGACATCCCCTATTCCGATGCCTTCTGTCAGATGATTTGCGTCGACACCGACGAATATGAGCAAGCCCTTCACGCTGGGACCGCTCAGGTTTTGGTGGAGTTGCCTGACTTTCTTCTGCGTGAAATCGACGACAACAATCTGGATTTAAATGAGCAGATTTTCTTTGCTTTGGAGGAAAGATTGTATAAAAACAAATCCCCCAATGCACAAACCCTTGCTGCAATCGAGGATGTAAACAATAACCGCAACCTGTTTGGACCCTTTAAAAATGTAGAAGATATGATGAATGAATTGAATGGAAGGTCCTCACACATGGAAACAACAGAAATCAAGGACATTAAACTTTCCCCTAAAAAGTGAGGACACGGTTATGTCGCCGGCTATTCGGTTAATCTGGGCAGCGCAGAGGTTCGCTCCTGCGGCTTCCCTGATGAAAACGCTTTGCTCGATACAATAAAATTAACAGGAGGGATCTTATATGCTCTTATATCACGGAAGTGAGGTTCACGATGAAGAATAACAGCGCCTTATTTTATACCTGCAGTCTGATTGAGTTTATCGGAAGAGAAAGAAAACTAAAGCGTTCTGAGCTAGTTCAGTTTTTTGGGAAAAAGGTAATTGAGCGCATCTATCGCTATGCAGATGTATTCCACTGTGAGCCAATCGAAAAGACCGCCGATGACTTCATCACGAACCTTAATATTCCAACAGGTTCTTTTGATAATGTGTCCTCCTGCCGTTACAATGTCCCAGACTATTGGACCATTGGTGAGGTGTACGAACGATTGATTGAAGATATTGCTGGTGATCACACAGACCATCTCATCGATATTTTGATAGAGGTCTACACCTCTTGGATCGATGATGCCATCTCCAACTACAATACAGATTTTTATTACCAATCTCGAGAATACATTTTCGAATGTTATCGGGAGGGTAAAATCTGTGCATAATCATAGCAAAACACTCCCTTCTGCTGTTTTCAGAAAGGAGTGTTTTTTCATTTTATTCTGATTATCGTTTGCCGATAGCTTTCGTCCTGCTGTTTGGCAGCGAATCAAACTCCGGGTTAAAGGCATAGAAGTTTTTGCTGTCCAGCTGCTCCTGAGCAATGCGCAGCATTTCACCGAAGCGCTGGAAGTGGACGATTTCCCGCTCCCGCAGGAATTTAATTGGGTCGCGCACATCCGGGTCATCCACCAGCCGCAGGATATTGTCGTAGGTCACCCTTGCCTTCTGTTCTGCTGCAATCATATAAGAACAACTTTTGATTAAAAGTTCCAGTGAATTTCAATGGGAACGTCCCTTGTTCCCGGAATACGCTTGCCGACAGATATATAATCAATCAGCGTTTCCACAATCTCGCGGGTAAGGTGTTCTAAGTTGGTGTATTGTTCAATCAGTTCGCGGCGATTATCGCCCGCCGCAATTTTTTCTTCGATTTCGGCTAACTGCTTTTTTCCGTCAGCAATCACACGTTCCAAACGGTCGCGCTCTGTGGTAAAGCCTTTTGACATATCCACATAATCACTTTCAGAAATTAAGCCCTTTACCTTATCCATATAAAGTTCCCGAATACCTTTTGAATATTCATCAACCTTTTTCTGATAAACGGTAAGGTCAGAGAGCAGACGCTTTTTTTGTCCTTGCAAGTTATCACAAAATTCTATGTTCTGTTCTAACTCGTCTTTATCAAGATACTCCGCAGCCAAACGGTTCAGCTCGTCAATTACCATTTTTTCCAGTTTGTCAACGGAAATAAAGGAGCCGATACAAGCGTCCTTTGCTACATGGCGGTTAGAGCATTGAAGATAATGCTTGTTGTGATTTTTGGAAGAACGCATTGTATAACCGCAGTTCGCACAACGGGCTTTTCTTGCAAATAAACCGATTGTGCCGACATCAAAGGGCTTTGCCCTTTGTGCGATTAACGCTTGCACTCTATCCCATAACTCCCGGTCAATAATAGGCTCATGCGTTCCCTCGACAACGTACCATTCGCTTTTCGGGCGGGGTTTGTTTTGTTTCGTCTTATAGGACACACTACCATATTTCCCCTGTACCATATTGCCGATATAGATTTCATTTATCAGCATATCGGAAATAGCAAAGTATTTCCAAAGCGTACTGTTTCTTGTTTTCGGCTGTTGGTATCGTAAGCCATGCAGACGTTTATATTCTGTTGGATTTGGTATGCCCCGGTCATTGAGCATACGGGCGATTGCAGTTTTACCGTAACCTTGTGAAAACAGGGTAAACACTTCTCGGACAACGGCAGCGGCTTCTTCATCAATAATCAAATGCCCCTTTTGATTTGGGTCTTTCTTATATCCATAAAGAGCAAATGAGCCAATATGAAAACCGTTTTTTCGTCTGTTTGTCAAAACGCTGCGGATATTTTCAGACATATCCTCTAAGTACCATTCATTAACAAGCCCGTTAATTTGACGGGATTTTTTGTTCCCTTTATTAGCGGTATCTGCGTTGTCAACAATGCTGATAAAACGAATACCCCAAATAGGGAATAGTCCATGTATGTACTTTTCTACAAGTTCCAGTTCGCGGGTAAATCGCGACTGTGTTTTGCAAAGGATAATATCAAACCTGTGTTGTTCTGCGTCCTTGAGCAAACGGTTAAACTCTGGTCTGCGGCGGTCAGCGCCGGTATAGTCGTCGTCACTGTAAATGTTGTAAAGTTCCCACCCCTGTTCCATAGCATATTGCAGCAGCATAGATTTCTGATTTTGTATGCTGTTGCTGTCGTCAGTTTCAAATTGCTTGTTTCTATCTTCTTCGGATAAGCGGCAGTAAATAGCTACTTTCATGTTCATATCTCCTTAAAGATAAAACAAGCTATTTTCTACATATATTATATCATGCAGAAAACAGCTTGTCATTGTTATTTTCTAAGTCTTATAGCCTTATTTTTTTCGATTTTATTTATCAGTTCAATCCACATTTTTGTGAATTGATTTTTTGAGGTAGTGCTTTCGCCGCTTTTGAAAACACTCCTGCAAATGTTTGAGTTCGTATTAGTATTTGCCATAATTAGCCCCCTTTCCAAGACTGGCTAATAAACTATATGAAAAGTGGCAAGTCCACTATTACAACATAACAATAGGCTCATCAGACGGTTTTAGCAAACCTCACAAGAATTTCACTTCCGCATGGTTCTCATGCAGCTCTACCCGTTGCCTGCGACGCTTCTAACGCTCGGACTACGGCGGTAAAGGAGTATCATTATACCGATATATGGATTGTGGCGGCAGAGTTGCTAAGTCTGCTTTGGAACGCTGATAATTCTCGCTCGTTTTGTCCCTCCTTTCGGTCATGGCGTATCAGCCCAACGGCTCCCCAGATATCGAATGTATCTGATTTGCCCTATGCTGCGTCGCCGTTCTATTGCGCCGCTTTCTTTGTCAAAGAGCAGAGGGCTGTTCTGCGATATGGAACGGAAAAGGGGGAAGCGTTCCAATACCGCGTTGCTTTATTCAGCCCTAAATGTGAGGATTGCCCTCATCAGTTTTGCTTGCAGCCTTTCGCGTATTTCTTCGTCTACTCCAAAATAAACATTTCCTCGCTCATCATAGAGCTTCCGCATGGAAAGACTTGCTATGTAGCCGCTGAAATGCTGCAATACAATCTTCATTGCGTCCGGGTCACCTTTGCTCGCCGCCAAAATAACGGGATAGGGAACAAGGGCATTTTCCGGGTACTCGGTCGGTTTACCATTCAATCCATTCATCAGCGTTTTCCTCCAAATATTTTTTTAACTGCTCAAAGGAGCTTGTCCGGCGATACTGTACCGTACTTCTTGAGATATTGAGCTGCTTTCCGATTTCTATATCAGTCAATCCCTCAAAGTAATACAGCAGTACAATTTTGCGCCGTTCTTCGGGTAAAGCCCGGATAGCTTCAAGCAGCAATTTTGGGGTTATTTCTTTTCCTGCCATTTGATAAGACGGCTCTGCTTCTTCGTCTTGAAAATACTTATCGACGGTATAAAGCTGCCGTTCCTCATGCAAGGCAAGGTTGGAAAAAGTAACTTCCCGAACTCTGCGCCGACGAATTTCCTCATGGGCGTTGCACGCTTCATTGTGCAGCACTGATTTACAGAACTTTTGAAACGCACATTGCTTTTCAAATTCCCTGCGATTAGGTGTCATGGTGTTCACCTCCTTTCTGCCGAAAGGCGGTAGTACCTCCCCTTTTCGCGGGATAATACAGGCGACTTTTTGCTTTGCCAAAAAGAGGGCAAAGTTTTTGAAAAATCTTCTGTAAAATGTAAAATGCGCCTGCCCGCAAAATGCAGACAGACGCATAGGAAATAACAGCAGTATTTAATTGATTTGACAGTTCATCTACATAGCCGGAATAACCCGTTGTAGGATACAAACTTTTTTTGACAAAAGATGTCCTTTTGTCAGATAAGCATAGCTTATTTTATTCAGCATAACGGCAACCTCCTATATACCGCCATGCTGATTGCAAGGTCAAATGGGGTCGTCGTTGCTAAATTTATGCAAAAAGAAGCGGCGGCTCTGAAATTCAAAACCACCGCTGAAAAAACGCATTAAAAGATGTCTGCATTGCGACGGCTTTTTTTCTTTTGCCGTCGCGCGGCAGATTTAGTTTAGTTGTTTTACATTACCGGATTGAATAGCAGTAATATTTTTAGCTATTCTCTCTTTAGACCAATCCCACCATTTTAATTTGAGCAATGTATCAATCGTTTCCTCATTAAATCTTTTTCGTATCTGTTTTGCCGGTACACCTCCCACGATTGTATAAGGTGGAACATCTTTCGTTACAACGGCTCGCGCCCCGATAATAGCACCGTCGCCAATCGTAACGCCCGCTAAAATGACTGCTTCATAACCAATCCAAACATCATTTCCGACAACAATATCTCCTTTATTATCCCATGCCTTTGTAATGTCTTTTACGTCTAATCCCCACTCTTCAAAAAAAATAGGAAACGGATATGTTGATAAGGACGATAATGTATGATTTGCACTATTAAAAATAAACTTTGCTCCACACGCGATTGAACAAAATTTCCCAATTATCAAATTGTCTTGATTGATAGGATACTGATATAAAACATTATTTTTTTCAAAGTCTTTTGGTTCTTTCACAAAATCATTATACATAGTATAATCGCCCACTATGATATTAGGGTTAGTGATAACACTTTTAAGATATACTGTTGCTTTATCTTTTGAACGTGGATAAATTTTCTGTAACATAATGGTTCCTCCCTTATTGCTCTAACGGAAAAGTGAATGTTTGAATACATTCAAAATGGTTATTTTCTACATAATATACGGTTTGCTCTTTGGCAGAATACACGAAAGAAACTCTCGTTGCCCATGCACCCTCTTGACGTACATCATAAAGTAAATGAATTGCATCTGAAATTGAAAAATCGGGACTATATTTTTCTAATTTTTTCAAAGCACGTTCATATCTATCGTCCCCCGGAACGATAAAATCTTTTGTACTTTCCGGCTTCATCAAAGAATAGTTCGTTATCAAGGAATATTGTTCGTATTCTTCTTTATAACCTATTCCCGGTTCAATGATTAAGACACGTCCATGACTGTCTGATAACATTGCTTGCATGGTTGCGTCCGGCGCATAGGTAATTTGCTTTGACTTTACAATTTGGAGTACCTCATCAAAAGAAATTTGTGCTTTAATAAACTGCTCTGTCAAGTCTGCAATCGTTATACAATCAGAATTATCTCGATATATTCCGGCAGGATTGTCATGTACATATAACAATGTCCCAACATTTCCATTTCTATTGATACCATGATAAGAGTGGTATGTTCCGTCCGGTCGTAAAATACCTATATAAAAGCGTTCTTTTTCTTTTATCACTTTATGTTTCCATACTGCAAGGTCAATATCAAAATTAAATCCTGTAATCATGTCATTCCCATTATAAACAAATCGGGTACACATAATAGTTCCCTCCTCCCATGTACTTCAAATATTTCTTCTTTATCATACAGTTCATTGAAAATGTTTTCTATACTCTATATAATACCGAACCAATCTGTATAAAAAAATAAGAGGCTGCACACTCAGCAGCCCCTTACCTTACTTTTGATATATAATTTTCCGAACAGCATATAAAGATAGGCAATATTTTTCGGCAAGACAATTCATAGAAATACCGCTTTGATATTCCTGTTTTATCTTTTGATTACGTTGCTCTAATTCTTTCCTGTAACCGGAAACTTCTCCCCAACGCTTTTGTTGTTCCTGTTCAACAGGAATATAAATATATTCTCCTTGAACATAACTTTGTAACTCTTTTACCAATGCGTCCGGAAGAATAGCTTGTGCATTTTTATATTTCATGCAGGCTTCCTCCTTGATTATGATAGTCAAGTTACAAAGCCAGCATTTATTCTGCGACTATTTTACTCCATGCAACCGTCGCAATCTACTGGCTTTGCATGGAGAAAATCTTTGTTTCTCTTTTTAGTGTTGATACACATATAAATCACTTCTTTCAATCAAATAGGGATTATTATCAGTATAACATTTTCATCTCAAAAAGACAACGCTGCTTTTAATATAATATGCTCTATTTCAGTCAATACTATGTTCTGTGTAATCATATCTCAAAGAAAAGAGGAACAGTAAAATGTAACTGGGTGAAATAATTATGAAGCAGGATAAAGAGAAATTCGATTTTAAGGCTTTCGGGCAAGCCATTAAAGCAGCAAGAAAAGCAAAGGGAATATCACGCAATCAGTTAGCCGACACGCTGAATATTGCGCCCCGATATATCGCGTCCATTGAGAACAGCGGGCAGCACCCAAGTTTACAGATTTTGTATGAGCTTGTAACTCTGCTTGATGTATCAGTAGACCAGTTCTTTTTCCCGGAGCGGGAACAGGAGAAGTCCACACGCCGCCGTCAGCTCGATACCATGCTTGACACAATGAGCGAAACGGACTTAAAAATTATGTCTGCTACTGCCAAAGGCATAGAGGAAGCCAACAATGACAGGACGGGGGAATAAAGTTCCCTCGTTTTCGTCTATATAGAGTTCTTGAAGCGTCGCAGGATTGCGGCGTTTTTCTTTTGCTCTTTTTTGGCATACTGGGAGTTTCGTTGTAGTGATAAGTGAGGAAAAAACTTTCTTAGCAAGCATAGGAAAAGAGTACCCTTTTCCGTATTTTCGCCCTCCCGCCCTGCGGTGCGTCGCTTGAAAATTGCTTGTTGGGAAGTGTCCCAAACCCTCGGAATGGAAAGGAGTGATTGCATGAATGGACGCAAAAGAAAAATACAAATCAAATTCTATGTAACAGAGGAAGAACGGGCATTGATTGAGCAGAAAAT
>OFLZ01000046.1_pt1 | contig 106919 bp, 149 predicted proteins | sample 1541321 | NCBI WGS metagenome assembly OFLZ01 (sample SAMN04209223, study PRJEB22552) | human gut metagenome | biome: gut; material: feces | host: Homo sapiens | place: USA: Oklahoma | reverse complement strand
TCATAGTATTGTTGGAATACCATGAAATAAATCTTTCAATTAAAATCATAGTATTCTCACAATACTATGAAATTCATGGTATTCTCAGAAATACATGATTTCATAGGTTTCTCACAATACTATGAAATTCATGGTATTCTCAGAAATACATGAAAATTAAAACGAAAATTTTTCTCCGTTAGGAGCGACATAATTATATTTATCCTCGTCAATAATTTTAGGAACCTCGTAAAAATCATAATACCCCTTCTTCTCAAGAGGAATCAAATACCCTTTTTCTACCAATCCTTCTATTGCATTTGTATATTTAGCTTTCTTTATACCCAACTCCCTCTCAATAATAGTAGGGCCAAAATCATAATCTGTCAACTTCTCTGACTAACTAGCAAAAAATATCCATAAAGAAAACTCACCATCACTAAGTTCTCTTCTCGCCGCAAATAAAGCATCCTTATTAATTCTAGCATATATATTATTAGTATTACAAGGCTCTTTATGAATATGACTTACTGTTCGCTAATTAGGACTTCTTTTGTCTGCCATGGCAATCATCCTCCAATAGCGAACTTTGTCCCTTATATTTCTCAATCGCTTCTCTTAATTCCTAAGTATCTTCAAAAAGATAAACATTTAACCAAGGTTTCTAAGCATTTGGTGCTGTTCCAACAACCTTAAATCCCAACTCACATAGCTTTCTAGCTAACTTCAAAGTAAAAACCTTATAATTATTAGTCATTTTGTTTTCGTCTCCTTTAGTCGTTCGAATGGTTTTCTATATATTCTTTTACTGCTTTTCTAATTACTTGCGACATAGTTAAATCTCTATCCTTCGCAAACTCTTCTAAAGTCTTTTTTTCTTCCTCTGTTAATCTAACAGAAACAGTCGAATAATTCATATTATCACCTCTCTACTATATTTCACTTTTATTATACCATAATTTTTCCGCTTTGTCCTAAAATTTGTTAAACTTTTTTCTAAAAAAATAAACAATATAACAACCGCGGACTGGCAATTTTCTTGCCTAAAATTTTCCCGCATCTGTGAGAAATTATGACGATTCGTTGTATGCCCTCCCGCATTTGAAATTGTATATTTTATATGGTATTATATTTATATATAAAGGAGGTTAATGTAATTCTACCTATTGCTTTCTGTATTATGCTGCTCATCTTTTTGCTCGCAGGTTGTGACAGCATTATCGAGTATATAGTATACTCACTCTTTTCCATGTTTGGCTCTATATTTCTATCACTCGCAGTATGCGTATTCATCATTGAATGTGCAAACCCCGAAACCTATTCAGCAGAAACTATCGCAACCTATGATATTATCGCACTAAGTGATAACTTTAGTTCAGAAGATGGACTTTGCTATTCGTTCCTATATCAAACGGATAAAGGCATCACTTCAAAGTCTATTAAAGCAGATAAAACTTACATTCAAGAAACTTCCGACGCTCCATATGCAACAGAAAACACTGTCCGCTTTAAAAATCCCGTCCTAAATGTTTTGTTTGGCTCTTGGTCTACAGAATATAATATCTATATTCCAGAAGGGTCATTTATCCAAGATGGATATGGCATTAGCCTTGAGTAAATAAAGACTCCCTTTTAAGGGAGTCTTTATTTTTTTATAAAAATATTATATAATATATATAGAAAGTAAGAAAGGAAGTAAAGTCATGGAGATTAGTAAGCTAGTTGAGACAAAAGGATATAAGAACTCTACTGTAAAAATTTGTGAGTTCCTCGATTTTTCTGACACTGATCAGCTCAAAAGAGCTAAATTCTTTGCTATCCAAGAAACTTATAGTCCTATCCCGGTTCTCGGAATTAGTATAAATAATGGAGATCCGACTTGGCGGCTATGCGAAGTAAATAATGATGTGGATGAACTTTACTCTGTTGATAAAGGATATAAAATTTGTCTCAAAGTTTGCAACGAGCACGGAGGCAATATCTATTATCAAAGTGACTTTCTTTCTTTGCTGAAAAGTGGGCATATTATTTATTGCCCCGATGAAAGTAAATATGAAATCAAACACATTACTTGCGCAGAAAAGATCTCTGATGGAGCCATTCTAATTCACGAATTCGACTCTATAGAGAAGAGGAAATAAATATGTCATTTCTTATCTATACAGGCTCCTTCGAGTTAGCGGCAAGAGAACTTGCTAAAACCCCAGAAGCGCAAGATGACTTTGACCTACAAGCTAAGATCTGCCGCAAATATGGAATTTTCCTAGAAAATATAACTGATGATGAAGTTGAAATGTTATTCCGCATGGTTGAAGAATTTGCTAATTAAGAAAGGAAGAAATAACATGATTGGTGAAACTATTACTGTAAATGGAGTAAAGTGCCTCGTTCTTGACGAAATTAATGGTAATCCCTTCGTGATTGCCCTTGAGGTAGAAATTTATTCTGTTTTTGGAGACTCCAATAACTATAAAGAGAGTGGTTCGCGGAAGACCATTGAGTCTTGGTTTAAAAATACCGGTATCAAGGCTATCGCCCGTGATGTCGATCTCACCGCAATGGATGGATATAAAGGGTACGGCACACTAAATACTACTGTCGCGCCCCTTACTTTCGATGAATACCGAAAGTACAATCATATTCTGACTCCTCATATCAAGAATTCGTTCTGGTTGGTTACCCCTTGGGGAAGTCCCGAAAAGGATAATTGGGCCTCGTTCTCCGTTTGCTTTGTCGACTCCGATGGGTCTGCGAACGGCGACTACTACAACAACGGCCGCGGGCTCGCGCCGGCTTTCATCCTCGACAAAAACCAGTATTTTAACAAGTCTCTTAGTGATTTCACCAATGAGGAATTGATTGCCGAGCTTAACAAGAGATTGAAGGTGTAATTATGTATCTTCTCCCCTCTGCTCTTATTGACTCTATCTTAAATAAATATACTGAAAGAGTTAATTCTAAGTCTGGATATTATAAAATTCCATATGAATCGTGGAGACTTCTAAAGAAACTTGCTTCTTCAGATTTAATTTTTGAAGTTGAAACTAAGCTCAAAAACGGAGAAATCCACCTATGTTTGACTAGCGATTCCCTCCACTACGAGATCCCTGTTACCTACGGTTTTGTAAATGTTATGAAAGAAAGGTTGATTAAGATGACTGATACCAATTCCTCTTATCCCATGCCTGCGAAGAAGAAAACTGCGCTTAATATGAATTTTGATTTCGGCCCCATCAATGAAGGCGTGGCTATTTCTCCTTACGGCCTTGCTGTCCTCACCGCAGATTACCGTTGGCTGACCTACAATCCCGCAACCGCGCAGACTGTTGAAGTAACTGGCTTTACTTTTGATTTTAAGGGCATGATTTACAAGATTCCTGCCACCATTAAAGACGTTTCCGTGGGCGATCTGATTATCCATCAGAAGAAGCCTATGTACGTAACTGAAATTACTGATTCTAATATCGGAGTTGTAGATATTATCAATTCTGAGGTAAAGACCGTCATCCCAATTACCAATATGTTCGGCTTTAATTTCATCACCAAGATCGTATCTTTCCTCAATTTTGGTTCTTCTACTCCCACCGAGGAGCAGCCTTTTGGTAATATTATGCCTATTATCATGGCTAGCATGGTATTCAATGAGGATGAAGATTCTACCTTCGGCAACATGGATATGAGCAAGCTGATGATGATTTCTATGCTGTCCGGCAACTCCAATCCCTTTGGCAATATGTTCAATTTCAACCTCAACACTCAGAATAAGTAATTTAAAGAGGGTGGCAGAAAGCCATCCTCTTTCTTCTTTTGATTTTTTATATATTTTATAATATAATATACATAAAGAATAAGAAAGGAAGAGAATTGCCAATGACTGCTATTATTACTTGTTCTATCGAGGATGCAACTTTCGAGAGCCATTTTGCTATTGATAAGGGAACTCCTGAGTATATGATCGCGGATGAGGCATATCGACTTGCTATTCTATTCGCACAAACTCAGTTCATCGCAAGATTTGGTCGTCTTATTTCTGGATACGACTTTGGAGAATTTCTCAAAAAGCTTGATTATGATTATAAAATCAAGGAGGAAGAGTAATGAAAGATATTTTTGTAGTCTATTCTTGGCCGGAGTATGAAGATACGCCTGAATATAAGTGCGCAGTTTCGTCAGAATCAGATGCACAAGAAATGGTTCTTTACTTCTGGGAGAGTGCTGCATACGACTCTTATCTCTTTTGTTTAGGGATGGGGTATGTCTATTGCATGAATGACTTTGACGATGATATTTATATAGATGATTTCGGCTACTTTAAAACTTCATTAATTGACAAAGAGCTTCCTTAAGGAAGCTCTTTGTCTTTTGCAAAAATTAAAAAATAATGATATAATAATTATAGAAAGTGGTTAAGGAGGTTTAAATTATGCCTGTTGCTCCTAGTTTTCAATCCTATAAGCGTATCAGTGAAGAGCCTTTCATTAAAAATGGTAAGTATTATGTGACTGTAGAACACCCCAATACCAAAAATCATCGAGATGTTCGTTGGTATTCTGAAGCTGAATTCGCCAAAGCATATGGTAAGAAAATCGTAGATACTGATAAAGGATATGACGGATTGAAGCACGCAAGAGGCTTTGATAATGGCCCTATCCTTGTAATTCGTGGCAACAAAGCCGCAGATGAAGATTGGCTGCGGGAATCCGTAGCTCGATATGCCGTAGGGATTGGTTGGTATATCGCTTCGACTGATACTTTCCCTGATGATGCACCTAATCATCTGAAGTATCTCTTGCTCGGATGGGACGAATTCCGCGATGGAGATGACCGTCATATGAAGAAGCCTGCGGATTTGTCTACCCTATTGGATAAAAAAGCAAGAGCGAAAGAGTGGGTGAAAATGAAATGAGTATCCTATTGATTGTTCTTTACGCTCTTATGTCTGCATCGTTCTTCGTTTTGGCTGCTTTAGCCGACGGAAAGACTGTTAAAGTATTAAACAGTGTCACAGCAGTTTGTTGGTTGGTCAACTGTATTCTTACTATAATCAGAGAATTGGCAATCTAATTACCACATCAGTTCAAGAAATCGGTTTGCAAAAAACAAAAAAATAAGTTATAATAATTATAGAAAGTGAGAAAGGAGATTTCTTGTAGTGAGCGTTGATTATCGCACCGAAATAGTCTACGGAGTTCTTCTTGATAAGAATGAAATTAACATTCTTAATCAAAAGGATGATGAATTTCGGGATACAAATTGTAATTTTATTCACATAGCCGACTGTTATACTGATGCTAGCGATATTGTCATCGGTGTTGAAATAGGCGGCGCTATTGAGGAAGGTACAGCTAGAAAGATTGCGCTTCCTGAAATCATTCCCGAAATGGATAAAGTGGAAAATATTCTCCGTGAACTCGGCGTTACACGAGAATTTGCATGGTATGCAATTCATTGTGTCTCATAGTCCAAGAAATTTTCTTGACTCTACTCAAAAAATATCATATAATATAAATACAATAAAACAAGAGAGGAATTGATTAATTTATGTCTAACACTGTAAAGAAGCCCACTAAGAAAGCCAATTATAATGCTATTTTGAGCATTCTGTCCGCCGCTGAAGGCGAGGGTCTCGTTCTCGAGTCCACAGAGATTACCTATGATAGTCTGCGCGAGTTCATTGAGCATGAGGTTGAGCTCCTTGATAATAAGGCCGCTGCTGCCGCTAAGAGAGCTGCTGCTAAGAAGGTCGAGGGAGATGCTCTTCGCGAGAAGATTTATGATGTCCTTACCGATGAGCCTATGACCATTAGTGACATTGTAAAGGCTCTGAACGACGAGGACATTTCTGCTCAGATGGTAACTGCACGTCTGACTCAGCTCGCTTCTCCTGAGGTTAACCGTGTTGTGAAGGAGACTGTGAGTGTTCCTGCCTCTAGCGAGGGTGGAAAGAGCAAGAAGCTTTCTGCTTACCGCAGAATTGGCTAATTAAAACCTTTAGAAAGGTAGCTACGAAGAGTAGCTACTTTTCTTTTTATCCACATTTTAGTACAAATTGCAAAGCCAGAGGGCCCTCCTGGGAAATTCATAATGTGACATACCGCACATAATATAATAACAATAGCAATAATAATCAGAAACATAGGTCAAACTCCTTTAACTTTTATTATATATTTATTATAACAAAGCAAAAGCACAATGTCAATTTGGCATTTTCTTCTCAAGATTGACGGGTTATTTATTATATGCTATAATAAATATATAATAAAGGAGGGTTGTTCAATGATATTTAGTTTAAATTATCATTCCGACAATAAGAAAAAAGCTGGAGAGATTAGATGCCCTTATAATCAACTAGGAACTATTATTAAATTTATTAAAGAAAATCCAACAAAGAGATATAATATTATAATTCCAGATGATTTAGTTCAAATAGAATTAACAAGATTAATTGAACAAGTAGATATAGTAAAATCAATAGCATAGGATTACACAATTCAATGCGGAAATATCTTACAATTACAAGACTTAAAAAATATGGGATATAATAGATATTTGCGTTTCCCTGTTACTGATTGGGAAACTTTTCAGGAATTGCGGGAAGCCGAGGTTAGTGACATCTATATAGATGGACCACTAGGGTTTCAAATGGATCTATTAGAGAAATATAAAGGAGATATAAAGATTAGGGTATCACCCACTATTTCTCCTAATGCCTCACTGTCCGCAGAAAGAAAACCAACGAGCTTCTTTATTCGCCCAGAAGATCTTAGCCTCTATTCTGCTATTGATGTAATAGATTTTAGTCAACCATCTAAAGACAAGGAAGATACATTATTTAGTATCTATACTAGAGGTTCTTTTAATTATGATATAAACCTTCTTATTGATGGATTACCTTCAAGAAATAATCTATTATTTAAGGAAGAATTTGGAAAAACTCGTTTAAACTGTAAACAAAAATGTAATATCCCAGGTCATCACTGTCACTACTGCGATACTTATTTCTCTGTTGCTTCTCGTCTAAACGAATTAGCTCAACTTAGTAAAAAGTAAAATTAGATTTTATTATTTTTATATATTATAATATAATTATAAAGATAATAAAAGGAGTGTTTCTAAAATGAAATGGTCAGAAATTCTCCCTCAAGACGCGTTGAATTTAAGTGTTCAACTTGAAAATTATGCTTTGGAAGAGCGTTCAAGAGGGAAAGTTTTATTTCCAGAGTAGGATAAAATTTTTCGAGCACTTAATCTCACGCGCCCTGAAGATGTAAAAGTTTGTATCGTTGGGCAAGATCCATATCATACTCCAGGCGCAGCCAACGGTCTGGCATTTTCTATTTCTGATGGAAGTCCAATTCAACCTTCTTTAAGAAATATTTTTAGCGAGCTTAATAGCGACTTAGGGCTGCCAATCCCGCAGTCAGGAGATTTAACGCCTTGGGCTGAACGAGGAGTATTACTCATTAATGCTAGTCTAACCGTTTATGAACATCAAGCTAATAGTTGTGTTAATTGGGGATGGAATAAGTTTACAACAGCAATATTAAAGGCTGCTACCCAGTTACCGCAGCCTATTGTTTTTATGCTATGGGGAGCTAATGCTCAGAATTTATTGAAGGATTTAAATTCTAGTCCTATGGTATGGGACGGTCCGGGAATAGCAAGAGAGAATTTAATTAAGAAAGCCTATATTTTATCCTCCCATCCAAGTCCCTTTAGTGTAAGTAAGCCATGTAAGGGAACTCCCTCGTTTAAAGGTAGTAAACCATTTTCAACAGCGAATAGTTTATTGCTTTCAATGGGAGGAGAACCTATTGACTGGACTCTATAAGATGGGAGATAAAGCATATAGATGATAGATTTAAGAGAATTAAAAAATGATTTTGAATCTATACTTGTTCATTCTCAGGATTACCCCTTTTATTTAAACTCGGAGAATTTGATTTCTCAATGGTTAGAGGCTAAAAGGGATATAATCAACCTTTTTGGTGGAGAGTTGGTATTAAGGAGTAAAGAACCAGTTAAGATTTTCTTAACAGAAGAACAGAGAGATAAAAGATTTGAAGAGTTCTTACAGGCTCTTGATGAAAACGGGATTCTAACAGAGGAATTTGAATTATTTTTGCGCGTTAATAAAGATGGATTCTTTGATAATAAAGTTATGTTACCTTATCAATCTTTTAATATTCCGTTAGGATCAAAGCTCTCAAAATCTTTCAAAAAGTTTCTTAATAGTAATGAGATTGTCAGATGTGCGCAAGACATAGCATCAAGATATATTCAAGAGAATAAAATAGAAGGATATTTATATTTATCTGTTCATCCTATTGATTTTCTTACTATATCAGAGAATAATGAAAATTGGTGGTCATGTCAATCTTTAGACGGGGATTATAGAAGTGGAAATTTAAGTTATTTAGTAGATAAGACTACAATAGTAGCATATCTATCAAATGGGAAACAGGAATATTTAAAATGTTTACCAAAAGGAATGACATGGAATAGCAAAAAATGGAGAATGTTAGTCCATACAGATGGAGAAAGAAATATCTACTACAATAGACAATATCCATATGAATCTAGAGATTTATTATCTAGTGTCCATAGTATGTTAGTTTCATTAATAAAAAATGAAATGACTGAACCGATTGATTATGGCTTTAAAGTAATCCAATCTCAATGGAGTAGCGGGATGCTTACATATAATCAGATCAACGCAGGTGGACGAACTTTTGACACTAGAGACGTGATTGATACAAATGACTATCTCGGTTATTCTGATTTAATTATCTCTAGTACATATGCTCCTATTATATCGGTGAGCGATGATAAATTTCATGAGTATGCTGAAAACATAAATAAAAGCAAAAAGATTGAAGAAGTGTTCTTTAATAATGCTTTTAAAATTAAAATTGGGGAACGACCAATTTGTCCATGTTGTGGAACCGAATACATTAAACGTGAAGATTCATTTCTTTGTGATTATTGTATTTCAGAAAAAGAGGCAGATGAGGACTTCTTTTTGACTTGTGATAGTTGTTATCGTAGAATATACGATGAAGATGAAATTTATTGGATGGATGGCAGACCATATTGTAAAAAGTGCCATAATTTAATGCAACAAGAGGATAGATTAATCGAGGAGGACGATGAATAATGGCTAAACGTGGAGATGCAGCTCGTCAAAATGTAATGGATATAATTTGCAAGGCTTTTGGAGAAGATTTTGTTGGAATTCAAGATAAGAAAATCTATGTGTGGGCACAAGATGACGTAAATGGAGAGAAAATTCAATTTGCGGTTTCTATTACTATGCCAAAGACACCGATTGCGGGTGGTGGAGATAATGCGCCCTCTACATCAAGCTCAGGAGGGGCACCAGCAACTGAGTTTACTCCTACTGAGTTAGCTCCTGAAGATAAGGCCAAGATCGAAGAGCTAAAAAAGAGACTTGGAATTTTTGATTAAAAATTTTGGGTATGGGTAATTAAATTATTCAGTATAAAGTTTAATAATAGTACACTTCCCTCACTAAAGAGAGGCGTAAAGAAAAGACTTTAGATTTTACGCCTCTCTTGAAAATTAAAAAAAATTATTATATAATATATATAGAAAGTTAAGGAAAGGAAGTTCTGAGTTTGAAGATTTATCTCGACCTGGAAGCTAATTGCACCACCAATGAAGCAATTTCTATTGGTATGGTAACAGAGAATGGAGATACATTTTATAGTCTCATTCGTCCGCATACGAAACTTGACCATAATATAAAGGTTTTGACAGGAGTTTCTCAGGAAGATGCAGACCAGGCTCCTAGTCTTGAAGAAGCAATGTTAGGAGTTAGAGAGTTCCTTTCCTTTCTTGATGAAGAAAATACTTTCTATCACTACGGCAAGAGTGATAGGGGTTTTCTTAGAGCTTCTATGGGCTTTACGACTGATATGAAAGCTCTTACTACTCTGCAATACATTCACAATAGATGTGAAAATGTTGACAAAAGGGTGGCGTCTCATTTTCGCAGGGATGCGATTGGTCTTAGGTCTGCGTATCTGACCATGAAACTTTCTTCTGAGGATCCAATTCAGAATCATAATGCTTTAGAAGATGCCTGGATGTTGAAATACGTTTGGGAAAATATTGATGGATACACTCTTCCTGATGGGATTGAGCCGGTAAAAGTACCTAAGGTCAAGATGTCTTATGGTAAAAGCAAGGCTAATCCTGCAAGCCCGGAAGAGCTGATGAATCGCAGACTGACGGCGAAACAGCCGCGTTCCCGCAGAAATGAAGCGATTAGGAATTGTCCTGCTATTGATGACGATAAGTATAAGATTGCGGGAGTGGCGATTAAGGGTGAGCGTGAAATTCCCTTTAAAGAGATTTATGAAGTAAAAGGGTTCGTTCATGTGGGCAGATTTAAAACTGCGGCCCAGGTTCTTCATGCTCTTGATGTTATTTACGCGGCCATGGAGACCGGTAAAGGTAATCCAGATACCAAAGGCTGGATTTTTAAGAAAGTTGAAAAACAATAAAAAATATTGTATAATATTTATGTGAGTTGTTCTGTTGCAGCAGAACTTATAAGCCGCAAGTGAGGGCTTTATACTCACTTTTATATCCCGCGGTAGCTCAACGGTAGAGCAGCCGGCTTATACCCGGTATTAGCGCCAGATTAGCGTGAGGTTTGGGGTTCGAATCCCTGGCGCGGGACCATAGGCGTAACGCTGCACGCCCTCGAAAGAGGTATCACAGAAGGCACATACAGCAAAGTTATTTTCCGAATAGTCTAATGGTTGGACGTTTTAATTGAAATAAAAAGTTATGGGTTCGAATCCCATTTTGGAAGCCATCTAGTGCCTTGAAATTATTTGAAAAACTTTTATAAATATGATATAATATTTATAGAAAGTGAGAGAGGAAGTTGTTTATGGATAAGAAATTATATCTGGCGCAACTCGCCGCTAAGGCTATGTCCTGTTACAGCGATGAAGATGTAGTTTGTGATAGCCTTTGGCTTATGAATGGCGGCATTGGTGGGCCAGAGGAACAGTGGGAAAACTTTCTCAAGGTTTTTAAGGATACCTTTGGTATTTCCTATGATGAAGCTAAACAACTGAATCTTTTTGAAAAACAATAAAAAATATGTTATAATATTTATATAAGGCAGATACAGCAAATTATTTACAAATAAAACGCTTATTTTGGTTTAAGAAAGTTTATTTATTCTGCCTTGAGCTTGGGTCGGTAGCTCAGAAAAATTTTTGGGTAAAGTGAGCTAAAGATAATTCACTAATTCTTATATATTATATAAAGGAGAGTGAATTGTTATGCCGACAGCGTTGGATTTAACTGGACAAAAATTTGGAGCATTAACAGCAGTTTCAAAAGCTCCAAGTAGAAGTGGTAAAACATATTGGCTATGTAGATGTGAATGTGGGAACGAGAAAGAAGTTTAGACAGGTCATTTAACTTCTGGAGCTATTTAGAGCTGCGGATGTAAGTAGCATTTAAAGAAAAATAGTGGAAAAAATGTAGTTAATTTTAGAAAACGAATTAAGCTAGCATTGGTGGAAGGTTTTTCTCATAAATGCTCTTACTGCGGATTGCGGGATGCACCTCAGTTATACGACTTTCATCACGTTGACCCATCTACAAAAAGTTTTGGTATCGCAAATTCTTCTACTACAAGAAGTAAATAGGCTTATGCAGATGAAGCAAAAAAGTGTATAATGCTATGTGCTAATTGTCACAGAAGAATTGAAAATGGTCTAATTTCTTTAGATGATTTTACGCCAATCTTATTTGATGAAGAGAAGTATTTCAAAACTCTTGAGGATTTGATTTCATAATCCTCAATATGGATCGCTAGTTCATCGGTAGAACGCAAGGCTGTTAACCTTGATAGCATGGTTCAACTCCATGGCGATCCGCCAGAGTCAAGTTTGTGAGTAGCGTCGTGACTTTAACCCTAAACTCTCAATTCGTCCACTGCGAAGGAAAATAAAAGGCTGGCCCAATAGAGCGACGGGTGGTTCTGAAACAAATAGTTGCTCTTTTATGTTCTCGTGGCGCAATAGGCAGACGCGCGTGGCTTAGAACCACGATGTTGCGAGTTCGACTCTCGCCGAGAACACCAAAGAAGAGTCGCAAAAGGATCTGTCCAGAAAAAATTTGTATCACAAGAACTTCCGGTGTAGCTCAGTTTAACCGTCTGGCCGGCTCTTCTATTTATATGCACCTGTGGTGGAATTGGCAGACACGACAGCTTGAGGGGCTGTTATTCGAAAGAGTGTGCAGGTTCGAGTCCTGTCAGGTGCACCATGGTTTCTACTGATTTTCCATGACCAATAAGTCAGAAGTGTGATATATGCGAACGACGAGGCGCAAAGCGCACGGGGTGCGTACGACCCTTCCTCGCCTTATTTGGTGGCGTAGTTCAGTAGGCTAGAACGTCGGCCTGTCACGCCGAAGGTCACGGGTTCAAACCCCGTCGTCATCGCCAATTTGAAAAACAATAAAAAATATTGTATAATATTTATACAAGGTTGAGAAAGAACAAGGTATCGCAAGTCGTATATAGGCAGCGATAGCGCGCAAGTGAACCAGCAATGCGGTGTCCCTTCGGGTTGATGCCTGGCACATTGGACTGTAGTAGCCGATAAATTAGAGCGTAGTTCTCCTTGATTGACACGACCAATCATCTTAACTATAGTATGGGGCATTAGCTCAGTTGGGAGAGCGCCTGCCTTGCAAGCAGGAGGTCACGAGTTCGACCCTCGTATGTTCCACCATAGGTATCTACTAACAATTATACATATGATACCATCTAATGATTACAGGTTTTTATTGATTTCATTGCCATAAAACAATAGGGCATTACCTATTTCCGCCCTCAATAGAAATAGGTGGTTTTCAGTGACGCCGCTGTTCACCAACTGGAAGAAAAGTTAGTATCTTAATAAAGTAGATGATAGAGATAAGATACTAAAAGTGCGTACTTGGCCCGGTAGTCAAGTGGTAAAGACGCTGGCCTTTCACGCCAGAAGCACGGGTTCGAATCCCGTCCGGGTCACCATAAATCAATAGGAAAAGGAGATAAATCTTATTATGAAGAATGTTCACGGGAAGTTCAATTCTTTTGTCGCACTCGGTCAGGCCCTCGGTATTAAGTGTACGGTTGAAGCTGAGAAGGTACATAAGTGCCCTAATTGCGGGAATGAGCTTCGCAAGGTTGGCAACACAAATGTCTATGTTTGTGATTACGGAACTCTTGAGGATGCAGATTTGAAGGGAACTCCCGTGCAGGTGCTCACAAAGTGTGGCACTATTGAGATTGACAATACTTAAATAAGTGGAGACCTAAGCAAGTCGATAAACTGCTTGTTATATGGCGCCTTCCTCTAAATGGCATAGGAGGCCGGAACCTCACTCCGGCAATATGAGTTCGAATCTCATAGGCGTCACCAGACGTATGGACTCCACGGCTCAACGGAGAAAACGGGTCTTTCTTGTGCGTAGAGTATGGTACGGCAAGAATATAATTATTAATTGGCACGCCCTTGCTTTATAAAATGAAACGGTTCCGGCTGATACATCCAGCGGAGGGGCGCAAGAGTACCGTGACTATTAGAGTTATTACAAAATGTGAAGTATGTGAGGCGTGGGCCAGGAGTGGCAATGCAGACCAACTTAAAAGTGTCTAGGCATTGAGTAGCAGAAATATATTTTGATTATAGCTCTAATAGTTGTATATCGCAGAGAGGGTGTTGGTTCCCTGTCGAGTCTCATAAACTCGATTACGTGAGTTCGATTCTCACCTCTGCACCCATAAAAGACTGACACATTGGGAACCTATTTCTGAGACGCTTACGAGCCTCTCAAGTGCGATAATAGGCTGTCAGAAGGGCACTACCATTTTAAATATTCGACAAGGAGGTAATAAAATGATGGATATTGATGATTTCATTTTCGCAGAAACAGAAGTTATCCCAAGCAATAGGTAAGATAACTTATATGTTCAATGCGGTCACCGAGAGGTGTTGGTTCCAAGCCCATGAAACGCAGAGGAAACATATTTGGAGGGGTGGCAGAGTGGTTGAATGCAAGGGATTGCTAATCCCTCGGCCATAGAAATGTGACCCGGAGGTTCGAATCCTCTCCCCTTCGCCAATCGCCAATCGGGACAGACACTGTTGTATATGCCGGCCGCATATAAACGAGGCGATTTGTGTTAATAGCGAAAACCGACTAAGCTATTCCGTTCGCTTGCGGCGATAATACAAGCAACTTAATAAGTCCGACAAGTTTGGTGGTACTGCTGCGGACGCCAAGAGGGACAGGGGGCCAAAACCACAAGACAGAGGAATGGGTTCGATTCCCATGCGGCCGGCGATTAAGCTGGCGGTTGGTGTATAGTGCGGAAACGAGCATACTGTCGATTTTCTTAACCCGAGCCGGGGTTTATACCGGCCATTATACGCTGGATTAGCTCAATAGGTAGAGCAATCGCCTTGTAAGCGATAAGTTAAGAGTTCGAGTCTCTTATCCAGCTCCAGCCTCGGCAGAGGCGTTTAAACGCGGCAAGAAAGCCTGCAAGATATTGTGGCCACTTTATCAAGCAGTCCGTATGGTAAATCGAGTCGGATAGGGTTAGATAGGGCGCAGAGAATTGTACCGCCAATTCCGAGCGCAAAGGCCGGAGGCTAATACCCGATATTAAAATCTATTGCTAATATGTTGTGCGTAGCTTAATTGGTAGAGCATCAGATTGTGGCTCTGAGAGGTGCGAGTTCAAGTCTCGTCGTACACCCCATAGACCTATTCAGCAACTTTAAATCATATGTTTTTGGTACATAATAAGATGAAAAGGGGGTCTAGTAAAATGAATTTAAAAACTATAAAGCAGGCTCAAAAGAAATCTCCAGAAGAGCTGCAAGAATATCTTCATTTTAAACAGAGAGGCTCTATAACAAGAGCAAAGAAAGGAAAAGGCTCTTTTAGTAGAAAGTCTAAGCATAAAAATCTTCTTGAAAATTCTTAATTTTTATTATATAATATATATAGAAAGTTAAGGAAAGGAAGTTTTGAGTTATGATTATTGCTTCTGCAATCAAGTTTACTCCTCACTTTGGTAAATATCCTGTCGTGATTTGCGGGAAGCGCCATGCAGATTGCTTAGAAGAGGCTTACCAGATGGGTTATGAGTGGGATAAAGAAGAGTTGGTTCAGGGTTTTTTCACAGATGATGGAAGATTTCTTGATAGATATGATGCAAAGATTGAGGCTCGCAAATGTCGTCAATTAATCGAAGATGATGATAAATATAGAGAGCTTTTTAGTGAAGATATTTGGCCTGAATAAAGGCTAAATTCGCGTCCGTGGCCAAGTTGGTAAGGCACCTCACTTTTAATGAGGGGATCGGGAGTTCGAGTCTCCCCGGACGCACCATATCCGGTTGTAGCGTAATTGGCTAACGCACCTGCCTTCCAAGCAGGGGACTGCGGGTTCAAGTCCCGTCAGCCGGTCCAAGTAAGGTTAGGGAAAGTCCGCGCCCGGCACCTGACAATTAAAGACGGACTGGGTGAGAGTAACAGCTCCGGTTAGTTACCGTGAATAGACTAAGGTATGGTTTCGAGTACCTCTTAACCAGAAAAGCTCGGCGACTGGCAGACGAAATATGCTCGTTAGGCCTTTCCTGAAACGAACATGGAGTGGCGGCACAATCCTTGTCGAAGAGTGGTGCTCATGGATATTATATGCAACCATAGCTCAGTTGGTAGAGCACAGTGCTGATAACGCTGGGGTCGCAGGTTCAATCCCTGCTGGTTGCACCAATATAAGGTGGTCGGTTAATTGGCTAAACCAATGGTCTCCAAAACCATGACTGTGGGTTCGAGTCCCACCCATCTTGCCAATATTATGAGAGGAGGCTACTCATGGCTGCTAATTATATCGAAGTCAGAGATATGGTAACTCGCGGAGATAATGGTATCAATAAATATTGTATTATTGCTTGCGATGGATTTTCTTTTGAGGATTATCCAACATATGCAGTTAGCTATGAGGATGCCATTGTTAAAATTGGAGAAATCAATAGTTCAAGTATGCAAAGAGTGATGGAAGTATATAACTATCAAGAAGATATTGAAGAGCAGCTCCGTGAAACAAGAGCGTGGAGGATTTGAATGAAGTTTTATACTTCTTATTTCTATCAAATCCGCAATTTTACTCCTAATATGATACCTCTTTCTACTGCTTGCGGAGACCCCTTATGGTTTCATAAGGGCATGGATAACGGTTATACTTTCTTTGATAAAAATGGAGTTATCAATGGGCTAAGAGCTGAAATGCTTCATCCAGATAATTCTTGTTCTGGATTATGCGAAGGTATGGCTTGTCCAGAAACTCCAGATAATTGTTTATTTTTACAAAGATATAGAACTCAACTATCTAAAGTTGATTTTATAGACTTTCTTGAAAGATGCGATAGAATAACAAGAATTATCCAATCCGCTAATAATTTCGAGGGAGAACCTATTATTGTTCTTATCGTCCATGAAGCAATCAATAATCCCTGTTCTGAAAGAAAAGTATTACAGGAATGGATGATGAGTCATGGTATTCTTTGTGAAGAGTTACCATATAAAGGTAAGCAGTTTAAGGGATTTTAGTAAGCCCCGTTAGCTCAGCTGGAAAGAGCAACCGCCTTCTAAGCGGTAGGTCATTGGTTCGAGTCCAATACGGGGTACCATACGGGTTGTTAGCTTAACGGGCAGAGCAGTAGGTTGAAGCCCTACGGGACGAGGTTCGAGTCCTCGATAACCCACCAGCCGAGAAATCGGCAGACATTTTAATTTCATTACAAAAGACCCTCTATGGCTATAGAGTCTAGAGTTCGATTCTTTCTGCAATAGATAGAGGGTCACTATATGGGGATGCGTAGGTTCGACGGGGTAATGAGAAACTAGAATACACGGGTAGGCATACCGCCTTAAGGGGCAACAAAATTAAACGACAACGATTATTTTTCTAGTAATATCGCAGCTTGAGCATAGCTCGCTGTTTTAATCCCTTGGATTTCTCTATTTGCCTTTAATTAAATAGAGTGGTGGAGGCAGAGTACAACTGGTACTGCTCTATGGTTATTAGTAGTTTCAGCTAAAACTCCATTTATAAAAGTTTAAAGTGAAACTATCGTGTAATAATATTCTAGTTATGTAGTTATTTCGGACACGGAGTGCGACTCTCCGTCATCTCCACCAAGAGTTTCTTTCTTCTCTTAAAAAGAAAGTGGTGGATAATCGAAACCCAATTCGGCTCCATATATAACATATGTGGAGGAATTAATATGACAGAATTAGAAAGAGGATATTTGGCTGGCATTATTGATGGTGAAGGAAGTATTACTCTCACCAAGGATAAATAGTTTAGGTATCCAGTATTAGAAGTGTCTAGTACAACATATCAAATTGTAGAATATCTTAAAGAGCATTTTGGAGGAGTTATTTCCAAGAAAAATGAGCGTAATCCAAAATGGAAACAGGCTTATATTTGGAAGATAGAGCGGAGAAAGGCTATTTCTTTATTAGAAGAGATTGTCAGTTATCTTAATGAACCAAAGAAAAAAGCTAGAGCTTAGTTAATAATTAAAGACTATATACGCTTAACTCCTAGAAATGGAAGATATTCTGAAGAAATAAAATAGCAAAAACTTAAATTTGAAGAAGAATTTTTCAAGATAGAATAATTTACATAACAAGAGGAAAGGAAGTTTATGATGGAGATTGAAAGAAAGTGGATTCTTCAAAGAGTTCCAACAGAGTTTCGATTAGTTAGAAATTCTCAGGTAGAGCAATTCTACGTTTCAACAAGTCCTGAAGTGCGCTTGAGGCACAATCCCGCAAGCAACGAACCTTTTAGGATTACAATTAAGGGCGAAGGAACTCTAGCAAGAGAAGAGATTGAAACAAAGATTTCTGAAAACTTCTATAATCAAGTCAAAGAGTTCGTGAATAAACCTCCGATTAAGAAAGATTATTCTATCTTTAATTGCGGCGGATATCCACTCGCGGTTTCTGTAGTAGACGATGGAGCTTTTATCTACGCAGAGGTCGAATTCGAATCGGAGGAGCAGGCCCGCGGCTTCCAACTTCCTATTGATGATGCAGTCGAAGTAACTGAGAATACAGATTATAAGATGAAGAATTATTGGTTACGCACTCGTAACTAAATTATAGGCTCATTCAGCAAATATCGCCTTGATGTGGCATCTGACAGTTAATCAGACTTTACATAGAGCCTAGTTATTTGCGCCAGTAGCATAATGGAAAGTGCACAAGGCTACGGACCTTGGCTAGTGGGAGTTCGAATCTTCTCTGGCGTACCATATGCAGAGGTGGCCGAGTCTGGTTTATGGCACCTGCCTAGAAAGCAGGCGGTCGAAAGGCCCGTGGGTTCAAATCCTACCCTCTGCGCCACATTGGTATCTTGCATACAAGTCCGAAAGGCAGTAAGAATAAATCGTAGGGCCTTAAATCCGAGCCAATAATAGGAAAGCTATATTCCGAGATACCCTTCGAGGATTGGAGCAACGAAGGTAAAAATAAAGTCCCCAAGATGTTTTCCGGTATCAGTACACAACCGGCATAGAGCAGAAGGGTTCAGGGTCGGTGCCTCATATAGCATTAGAGGAAACGGTAAGGACCAGGCATGGAAATCTGCGGAAGTGCGAGAAACCCCGAATATCTGGGTGTAAGTCAACTGGTAGACGGCGTGATTTGGGTTCACGAGGCTTGTGGGTTCGAGTCCCACCACTCAGACCATCTCGCTTAGAGCGAGAATATGTATCACTCCTTTCCTATAAAGGCTCAATACAGCAAACAAATGTATATGTAATACTTGGGAAAACCAAATAGTTCTATTACTATTAAGTTTTATGCTATGAAATGCTTCTATGTGCAAAGGGAAGTTAAGAAGTATGGAGCTATGCAACAAGCCCTTTTGAGCCTAGATTGAAAAACTTTTGAAAAATTAAAAAATAAATGATATAATATATATAGAAAGTTAAGGAAAGGATGTTTCAAATGAAGAATTTTGTTGGCATGGGTCAGTTTTATCGGGCTAATCCTTATGGTTTAGTTAAGACCGTTTGTCGCGGTTTTGATGCTAACTCTGGTGATGCAATGATTGCTTATGTTCAAGTAGGCAAAGGTGGCTGTGCAAGCGAAGTTTTTTTCATGCTCGAGGATGAATTTAGAAACATCTTTCTAAATTAAATGCCCGGTTAGCTCAGCTTGGTAGAGCATATCCCTTACAAGGATGGGGTCGGCGGTTCGAACCCGTCACCGGGCACCACTTAATAAGGAGATAATTATGGACTTTGTTGTTGGAGTTCTTAGCTTTTTTGAGAATGAGATTGAATTAGAGAAAATTTCTGCCGAATCAGAAAAAGAAGCTCTAATGAAACATTCTCTTTTGAATGGATATATCGTTGATGAAAATGCTTCATTGGAAGAGATTTATCAAGATTTATCTGGAAGTGATATGGTAGCGAGTGTAATTAAGATATAAAGTAGTCTTTTAAAGACGCATACAGCAATTCTTCTATTAAGAAGATACAGGTTCAAATCCTGTAAAAGCCCATTGGCTTTTTGGCGGAATGGTTCACGCAACTGTCTGATAAACAGTCTTTTCTTTAATGCGTCTTGTATTTATAGCCGGTTGGCGTAATGGTAACGTAGGGGACTTTGACTCCTTTGCTAGAGGTTCGACTCCTCTACCGGCTGCCACTGTACCTTGAAAATAGAATAACTTAGATATGGCTATAATGCAACTCAGTGAAGACACAACGTCATGTGGCTGAGAAACCCAATCCGAGCTTAGGCTGGGAGAATCGGATAATGGAGGATACCCCAACCATCCGTAATGGGCTTTAATGGTGACATTAGAGTTCTCGTGGTCGAATGACCGGCTCCTAGGAGGGTTGTGCTGACATAATCGCATCTAAAAACACTGTCTTATCGCTCTCGCAATAGACGCCCCTGTGGGGAATAATCCAAGTTAGGTTAAAGTGTGGCAACTTTGGCAATCCTTGGAAATGCCAACAAGAGAGTTTGCACTTGAACCAGAGAAATCTGGGTATAAGATAAGGTCATGATCTGAGTAGCCCAAATGTGCAAAGACTTTGATGATTAGATAATAAGATATTGCTTGTTCTAAAATCAAATTTCTGAATGACGGGTGAAAGGTAAGGGTAATCAATCCCTTTTGAGAAATGGAACAAAAGTTCTGGGGCAAGAAGTTAGAGGTCGCTCCTCGAAGCTCAGACTTGTCTCCTCAATGGTTGAATATAGATGAAGATTAAACAGTTGGTAGGGCGAAGGCCCGCATTATAGTTATATCTAAGTTATTCTATTTTCTTTATACCGCTTTAGTGTAGCGGTCTGCACGCTTGGCTCTGAACCAAGAGGTCTTCGTTCAACACGAAGAAGCGGTGCCAGTAATAGAAGCAATACGTATAGAAATCGTAAATAAGACTTCTATTGTCAGGATGTAGGATTGAAAGCGTCCACCATTTAAAGAGTGGCGAGTAGACCTGCAGGACTCGCCTTTGGCGTAGTAGCACACTGACAAGGTTCACGATTAACCTTAACCAAAATCGTTTTTAATACGGGGAGTTAGCTCAGTAGGTAGAGCGCGTTAATAGTTTGGTCTTGTCAAAGACCGTAACAGCAATTTTACTACTTGCTTATGGTGCACGATGCCGCAGGTTCGAGTCCTGCACTCCCCACCGAATATGCCGAAGATACTTTCATCCGTCGGGGAAGAAGAAGAGAAAGGTGAGAAGCACAACTCAGCATAAAAATGTGCATTATGCGGGAGTGGCGGAACCGGTAGACGCCACGGACTTAAAATCCGTTGAGCTTGGCTCGTGAGGGTTCGAATCCCTTCTCCCGCACCACTAATAGCGCCATGGTTAATGGTTCAAATTCTGCCAGCAAATAAACAATAGAAGTCCCGCATGGGGAAGGCGTTCTAATAGGATGTTCGGCGCTTTTATATATGGGTCAGTAAAGTGATAAAGTAGACACCCCGGTCTGTAAAATCGGTGCTTTCGAGCTCGAGTGGGTGCGATTCCCTCCTGGCCCACCAAACCAAACAATAGGAAAGGAAGTATGTAATGAATATTGTTCATACAGGAAACCGTTTCCAAGTATATGGGGATGATGTAAAAACTTATAAGGAGTTGCCTGCGGGCACATATTCGATTGGCTTCCATCCTCAAATGGGAATTTGGCTTCAGTTGCATAACAACCTTCAAGTAAAAGAAGAGAAGGTTTATGGTTCGCATGAAAGAAAAGTAGAAAAGGTTTTTAACTCTTTTGAGAAAGCCGAAAGAAACTTTGGTATAATTCTTTCTGGTAAGAAAGGTATTGGTAAATCTCTTTTTGCTCGCATGATTGCGGAAGCCGCGATTAAGCGAGATATGCCGGTGATTATAGTCGATTGTCCAATCCCAGGAATTAGCAACTTTCTAAGTTCTATTGAGCAGGAAGTAGTTATCATCTTCGACGAGTTTGAAAAGACTTTCGCAAGAAATGATGACGGGGATCCGCAGGTAGAGCTTTTAAGTTTGTTTGACGGCGTTGATGATGGGAAGAAACTTTTCGTTATCACGTGCAACGATACTAAGAGATTGAACGAGTTCCTCATTAACAGACCTGGTCGTTTCCATTATCATTTTGAAATTGGATGCCCAACCGCAGATGAAGTAAGAGATTATATGATTGATGCGGTAGGAACTGGGTTTCAAGAAGAGATTGAAAAGGTAATTAAGCTATCACAGATCGCAGATATTACCTATGACAGCCTGAGGGCTATTGCTTTTGATTTGAAGCAGGGATACCCTCTTGAGGAAACTCTGATGGATTTGAATATCAACTATGAAAGAAATTCTGTCTTTGATATTAGTGTTCGACTAACCAATGGTTGGGCTATGACAGTGTATGGCTATTCTCTTAACCTCTATGAGAAAGAAGAGCAGCGAATTAGATTTAGAAAAGATAAGAATGATTTTATTCTTGTTTTTTCTCCAAGCAATATCAAATCAGTGAATGGCACTCTAACTCTTATGGGAATGGATGCTGAGATTTGTTGTGACTTCGATACTTTCGATTTGAATTATCCATCTGAGGAAGAGAGAGAAAGAGCGAGAAAAGAATTTAACGAGAACGTGAGAGTTGAAGGAGTAACCTTTACTAAAGTTACATTCTATAATGTCAACAAATATGTTGATATTTAATATAAAGACCTAAGCAAGTCTTAAAACTGCTTTTATATTGCAGACAGGACAAACGGTTAAGTCGCAGCCCTCATAAGGCTTGAGGAATGGGTCCAACTCCCATGTCTGCAACCATCCACTGTTGCAGCGGTGTTTATATATATTTCATTTATAAATGTAATATGTATGATTGGAGTTCTGCAAAATTCCAATCCCCTAGAGGGGGCTACCTATTTGGTAGCCCCCTCTTTTCTGTTAACCTCGTCCTGCTCCGAGTTTCCGATCGCGCAGGCCCACCAAATTTTTCTTTCAAAAATATGCTTTGGACAATTTATGTAAAACCTTTTGTCATTATTGTTATATAGTATAAAGAGAGATAATTTTCTCTACTCTTTAAAGAAAGGAGAATAAGTATGATTACTGTTGGTAAGAATGTAGATAATAAAGTCTTATACGGCACAGTTCATTTTTTGTGCGACTACCAAAGTGACGTTGCTAATCTCCCTACTAATCGTAAGCCAGGTAGCTCAGCCTATGTAATTGAAAATGGGAATAGATACATCTTCAATTCTAATCATGAATGGATATTGTAGCCTTCTAGTGGAGGCGGAGATCAACCCCTTCCGCCAGAAGATACAACCATTATTTATGATGGCGGATTAATTGGCTAAGGGAGGGAGTGACTTTGGCAGAAGTTGTTTATAAGACAATATTTCAACTTAAAAGAGGAACTGCGCAGAAATGGGCAGAACTAAATCCAGTCCTTCGTGAAGGTGAACCAGGATTTGAGTTGGATACCGGAAAATTAAAAATAGGAAATGGAACAACCCCTTGGAAAGAATTAAATTATATAAATAATAATTTGATTAGTATAGATGTAGACAACAAATCAATTATTGTTGATGGGATAGGACAAATCTCATTAAAAGGATTTGAGGAAGCGCAAACTGGTCAATCTATTAGAAAGAATGACGAGGGAGTGCTAGAATGGTATACACCTATATCAGAAGAAGAATTAGATTAGCTAATAAAAGTTATTTCTATTGGTGATGTAGATCTTCCAGTCCAAGATAATAGGGTTGTTATTCCTGCTGGTACAAATGAGAGTCTAGGTTTAATAAAAGGAAGCAATTTAGACAATTAGATTAAAATGCTTTCGGATGGAACTGGAGAAGTTAACTCTATTGGAGTTGATAAGATTGTAAATGTTGATGATTTCACTTTAATATTAAATTGTGGAACAGCATCAGATTAAAATAAGGAGGCATAAAAATGGCCAATGAACTGAAAACTAGAATACAGCTTCGACATGACACAGATGCAAATTGGCAATTAGTAAAAGATACCCTTGTACCTCTTATTGGCGAGGCCTGTCTAACAACAGATGGTCCTGATAAGGGTAAAGTAAAATATGGCGATGGAGAGAGTACATGGGGCCAATTAGAATACTCTGGAGGAAAAGATATAGTTGAAGTCGATTCATCTATTGTTAAGTTTGATGATGATTTTACCTTTACTTATGCTTTTGGTAAATATACTCCTGGCGGAGATGGTTCCGTAAATGTGCCAGCAACAGGAAAAACTTTAGATCAGTTATTACTAGATGCTTTCGCCGAAGAGAAAAACCCAACTATCGTACAACCCTCAGTTAGTGTATCTTCTGGAGAGATGAAAGCGTATGAGGCTGGTACTAATGTAACTCCAAAATATACAGCCACCTTAAATAAAGGCTCTTATCAGTACGGCCCAGATACAGGAATTACCGCAAGTAGTTGGGATGTTCAATTTAACGAAGAATCAAAAACTGAAGCTAGCGGTACATTCTCTGAAATTCAAGTAACTGATTCTACAAATCTAAAGATTACAGCAACAGCCACCTATGCTGATGGAGCCATTCCTGTGACTAATTTAGGTTCAGAATATGCAGATGGACAAATTAAAGCAGGATCAAAAGCTAATAGCACAGGAGCTATTACTGGATACCGTTAGATCTTCTACGGAATTAATGATTCAACAGATGCTCTAACTAGTGCGATTATTCGTTCTCTTACTTCTAGCAATAAAGCAGCAGCCGCAATGACCATCAATAGCATTAAGGCTCAAGAAGGAACAAAGAGAATTATTATTGCTGTACCTCAATCTTCCGGGCTTAAAGTAACCGCAGCGAATATTACTTCAAGTCTAAATGCTGACGTAACTTCTAGTTATGTAAAACAATCCGAGCCAGTACAGGTAGAAGGAGCAAATGGATTCACCGCAGTTCCTTACGATGTATTTGTATATCAACCAGCATCTATTGATCCAACCGAAGATCATAAAGTTGTAATTGGAAAGTAAGGAAGGAGGAATAACTAATGGCAGTAATTAATAAAGAAATTGCTTATATGGCGTTGCCTCTGAGTATTCGTAGAGGAAATCCATTCCCTATTGATGAATATTCAGTATGGTACGACATGGAAGAATTAACCAATTATGCTAAAACCAGCCCAGTTGCATACGTTGGTCAAGTAGTAACTTTAGTTAAAGAATCCGAAAATACTGTTGAAGCATATATGATTCAAAATGCGGCGGGCACCCTGATGAAATTGGCTTCAACCACAGCTTCTGGCGATTTAACTGAAGATGTTTAGGAACTACAAGGTAAAGTTTCTGCATTAGAAAGTTCTGTTGGAACAAAAGAAGAAGAAAGTTCAATAACAGCATCTAATCTTTGGGCAGCCATTGAAGAAGTAAAAGCCGCTTATGAGAGTGCAGACACCGCGATCAATAATAAATTTAATGATTATTATACTAAGACCGAGGCCGATTCTAAGATTGACTCTAAGATCGCTACCGCGATTAGTTCTACTTATAAGCCAGCAGGTTCAACAATGTTTAGCTTCCTTCCATCTGTAGGTGCGGATCAAGAGGGTAAAGTATATAATATCATCGACGAGTTTACTACTACAGAAGATTTCATAGAAGGGGCTGGAAATCAATATCCCGCAGGAACAAACATTGTATGTATTGACTCTGATGATGCCGGCACTTATAAATGGGATGTTCTCGCTGGCTTTGTTGACCTAAGTGAATACGAAACTACTTCTGATGTAACTACTAAATTAGCATAGAAAGTAGATAAAGTAGAAGGATCTTCTCTAGTCGAAGACGCTTTAATTACTAAACTTAGAGGTTTAGCTGAGATTAAGGGCGTTAGCGAAGAATTTGAAATCGGCGAGGAAGATAATGTTCTTAGTATACAAGTTATTAGTCAGGAAAAAATTACAGGACTTCCCGCAGCACTCGCAGAAAAAATTAAGGGCGTAACTCTAGGTAATACTCCACTTGAAGTTAGCGAAGGCGTTGTAACTATTCCTATTGCTACTGCGGAAGCTATTGGCGTAGTAAAAAGCTCTGCTGCGGAGAATGGGGTAAACGTTAATAGTGACGGAACTATGACTGTAAACAATATAAACCTAAGTAAGATTACATAGACTCCTGGTACAGAGCTTATCCTAAACGGTGGAGATGCTACTGTTAGTGAATAATAAAAATCAACTTGGAGGAAAATAATTATGTCTACTACTTTTAATACAAGAATTTAGTTAAAATACGATACCTATGAAAATTGGAACACTAATAATCCAACTCTTTTAAAAGGAGAAATGGCTGTTGTTGAAGTTCCAGTCGAAACAGGTGTAGCTCAAAATGAACCTACCTATTTACTAAAAATAGGTGATGGAACATCAGATTTTAAAACTTTAAAATGGGTGAGCGGGACAGCCGCCGATGTTTACGCTTGGGCAAAAGCGGCTAGTAAACCTACATATCAAGCGAGTGAAATTCAAGGACTTGAAGATTTTATTGGAGAAAAAGTTGAAGATACTGATACACAGTATCAAATTGTCAAAAATGGCAATATGGGATTCAAACTCTAGTCTAAACCAAAAAATGGCGGTTCTTGGACAGATGTAAGTACAATAGCTCTTGTTGCCCCAACCTATAGTTTACTTGAAGGAGAAACTAATGGTACTGTTAAATTTGGAGTAACCGGTTCAGAAGTAGAAGTAAAAGTTCATGGTCTTGGTTCTGCTGCTTATACTGAGAGTTCTGCCTATGATCCTGCCGGTAGCGCAGAAACAGCAAAAGAAGAAGCTATTGAAGAGGCTGGAACCGCAGCTGATGAAAAAATTACTGCTCTAAATATCTCCCAATATGCAAAAACTACAGAGGTAGAGTAGAAAATTACTCAAGCAAAAACAGAATTAATCGGTACTGGTAGTGGCTCTTCTACAACTATTAAAGGCGCATATGATGAAGCTAAGACCTATACTGATAATTAGATTGCTGCGAAACTTGCTTCTACTTACAAAGCTGGAGGATCTGTTGCTTTTGATTCCCTTCCAGAATTAAGTGCAGTAGAGGAAGGCAAAGTATATAATATCATTGATGAATTTACCACAACTGCTGACTTCGTGGAAGGAGCTGGTAAAGACTATCCTGCTGGTACTAATGTAGTATGTATTGATACCGGCGAGGATGAGTTTAAGTGGGACGTTCTTGCTGGAATGGTAGATCTTTCTGCATATAATACTGCAACAGTAACACAAGGAAAGATTAATACAGCAAAACAAGAGGCACAACAATATGCAGATTCTAAAATTAATGCCTTAGACAAAGAGGATTCTGCGGTAGCAAATCAATTTGTAACTGCGGTTTCCGAGGTTGATGGTGTTATCAATGTAACTCGTGCGCAGCCTACTATTGAGAATGTTAACGGATTATCCGCAGCTCTTGCTCAGAAAGCCAATGATTCCGATCTATCTACTGTAGCCAAAAGTGGGAAAATTGATGATTTAACTCAAACTGCTACAATTATTTTTAATTGTGGAAGTTCTAATACAGTGATGTAATTTAATAAAGCCCAATTTTTAAATGGGCTTTATTTTTATTTAAGGAGGCTTAAAATGGTAACTTTTAATAGTAGAATTTCGAATAAGAAAGATACAAGCGAGAATTGGGAAGCCAATAATCCTATTCTATTAAATGGAGAATTGATTATTGTGATTGAAGATTCTGGCGAAATCCGTTTTAAGGTCGGAAATGGTACAAGTCATTATTTAGAGTTGCCATTTGTTGAAACCGGTGTTTCCTGGGGTACTTTCTAATTTGCAAAAAATTAAAAATTATAATATAATATATACAGAAAGTTAAAGAAAAGAAAAATTAAAATTATAAAGGAGAAGAATTATGATGTATCCCACTGAGAAGTATCGTTATTACACCAATGGCCGGCGAGTTATCGCCGTTTCTACTTATGCTGGAAAGACTGTTCGTGGTGTAGCAACCTGTGACCCCAGTGACGAGTTCTCTATGGAGAAGGGAAAGGAGCTTGCGGCCGCTCGATGCGCTTTGAAGATTGCCTATAAGCGTTATGATCGAGCTACTCGTAAGACAAAAGAAGCTTACGAAGCCTGTCGCGCCGCAGAGGCTCATCATGAGAAGATGTATGATTACCTTATTGATTCTGAGGCAAGAGTTACAGAGGCTGAGGATTACCTCGCAGAAATCTTGAACGACCTTTAATATAAGGGCTTCGGCCCTTTTATGGCGGAGTGGCCGAGTGGTTGAAGGCACTAGTCTTGAAAACTAGAGGCGCTGAAAGGCGTCCGTGGGTTCGAATCCCACCTCCGTCGCCATTTTATACAAGGGGATAGAGTAATGCGCTGGTTAGTCAACTATATCCGACAAGTTTTTTGTAAACACGAATTTGTTTTTAGTGAAGGATGGGCTGAAACTTCCAATAGCAGCGGTTCATTTCATCGAGGAATGAAAGTTTCATGTTATTGTAAAAAATGCGGCTATCACAAATCCTGGTGGAAATTTTGACAATAAAAAATTTTTTTGATATAATACTTATAGAAAGTTGAAAGATATGAGCAACTGTTTAGACTGTGATAAATGTTGGGTCGTAAAAGACCCTGACCCAGAGGATGATACTTGTTTAGCTGTTTTCTGCTCAGAGTCTAAAGCAAGAGGAATGAAATGCAACGAAATTTCGTATCTAATGCCTTTAGGTTATAATTCCGCGTTTGCAGAAAGTCCTCTTCCGGTAAACCCATGGATTACAGTAGCAAGTCATTGGTCTGAGCTAAGAGAAAAATGCGAAATTCCTGATTGGTGTCCATTAAACGGGCTTACATCAGGAACATACAGAGATGCGACTGATAGAACATCAGTTGCTATTATGCAAGAACGACAGTAACATAAGACACTAACAGCTATCTTTACATAAAGTAAATTTTATTTTTTTTTCAAATACTTGTAGGTTTTTAATATAGTGTCTTGATATGTATGTTGCGGAGTAGCGTAATGGTTAGCGCAGGGGTCTCTAAAACCTCGGGAGTGGGTTCGAATCCCACCTCCGCTGCCAATAATAAGGAGGTCTAACATGGGAAAGTCTCGTAAGAAAACCCCGGCTGTATCTTCTATCTCTTATAATGGAGGAAAGAGAAGAGCCAATAAAAAAGTTAGAAGGCTCCTTAAAGACCCGGAAGTAAACTTTGATAAAGGGTCTTTTAAAAAGGCTTATTGCTCTTGGGATATTCGAGATTATCGAGAAGTAGCTCCTTCCTTTGAAGTTTTTTCAGAGAGATGGTTGGAAAGATGGAAGAGAAATAGAGCTAGGCTAGGAAGGAGAAATCCTGAAACTCCTCCCACCAGAAAAGAGCTTTGGCAGACATACCAGAGATGGTACTTGAGAAAATAAATCCTTCCTTTCTTTTAACCGCGAGAGAGTTATCTTAAATAAATACTAATAGCTCTCTCGCATTTCTTTTATTGAGGAGTTGGCAATTTATGTGGCAAAATAATATTGAATTTTTAGATATTATTTCGATTATTTCTTTTGTGCTTTAGTTGCAAAATGCTGAAAGTCACGAAGTGGAAAGATTAAGAAATGAAGTTTCTAAACGCTTTGATGAACAAACCAAAATTCTGTTAGATGCTATGAACAGTAAATTGGACAGAATTGAAATGATGCTCAAAGATTTAAATGCTCGAGTGGGCTAATTGGTATAGCCGTCAAGCTCAAACCTTGATGTTTGTGAGTTCGAGTCTCACCTCGAGTACCATTTCTTTATAAAGAACGGGAGCTTCCTGTGCCTCGTTAGCAGAACTCAGGATGGTTGGCGCTGTGAAAGTTAAATGCGTCCATGTGCGGAGCGAAGGTTGGTCGCCGCACGATATGGCAATGTACTCAAGTGGATCAAGAGGCTTGTCTGCAAAACAAGTATACGCCAGTTCGAATCTGGCCATTGCCTCCAGTATGAGGTTAGCTACCTCCAGGTTTAACGATACCTTGGGATTTAGATGCTTGTGGGGCCTAAGTCATTGAATCGTTATCTCTCTCCCTTGTCCAAGGGAGCAACTAAACTTTAAAGGAGATTGATACTATGAATACAATTCTTAACGCTATGAAGCAGATGGACAACATCACCACTACTGAAAACGGCGGCATTACCTATAAGTCTACGATGAGTGGAATCATGGATTTGTTCGCCATGGGAGCTGCTTACCGCAAGCGCTCCGAGGATGACGTAATCTTCCTGTTCGATAAGGCTTTTAAGGAAGATGAAACTTATGCGCTCAAGTGCTTGTTTTATCTGCGCGATGTGCGTGGTGGACAGGGCGAGCGCAGATTTTTCCGAGTAGCAACTAAGTGGTTGGCAAATCACCACACCGATGCAATGCGCCGCAATCTGAAGTATGTTCCCGAGTTCGGCAGATGGGATGACCTCTACGTCTTCGTTGGAACTCCCCTGGAAGATGAGGCTTTCGACATTATGTACCATCAGTTGGCTCTTGATGTTGAGTGTAAGACCCCTTCTCTTCTGGCTAAGTGGTTGAAGTCTGAAAATACCAGCTCCGCAGAATCTCGTAAGTTGGCTACTATTACTCGCACCCACTTCCGTATGACTCCTCGCCAGTATCGCAAGACTTTGTCCGTTCTCCGCAAGCGCATTAAGGTTCTTGAGAGACTTATGTCCGAGAATCGTTGGGACGAAATCGAGTTCGATAAGATTCCCTCTAAGGCGGGATTGATCTATCGTAATGCTTTCGCCCGTCATGACATTATGAGGGAGAAGGCTGATAAGCAGACTTATGCGGAGTTTGCTAAGAGCACTGACACAAAGGTAAATGCCAAGGCCTTGAACCCCTGTGAGGTTGTCCATGAGGCGGTTAAGTTGAGTAGAGCATATCATGCTGATGATACCGATCGTCTGATGATTGGCAAGTACTGGGATAATCTGGCAGATTATTTCCATGATGCCGTTTTCAATGGGGTTGCTGTTGTAGATACTTCTGCGTCTATGACAGGTGGCTTCAATGAGATTAATCCTATTGATGTGGCTATCTCTCTGGGAATGTATTGCGCTGAAAAGTGTAATGAAAGTTCTCCTTGGTATGGTCACTACATCACCTTCTCTCGTCAGGCTAGACTGGTACCTGTTGAGGGCATCGACTTCGTTGACAAGGTACATCGCATTTATAGCAAGAATCTCTGTGAGAATACTAACATTAAGAGTGTATTCGACTTAATTCTCAAGCTCGCTATTGAGAATGGAGTAAAGCAGGAGGATATGCCTAAGAATGTAATCGTAATTTCTGATATGGAGTTCGATTCCTGCGCCTCATTCGACGATAATTACGGTTATTGGAGTCGTTACAATAGAGATACCAAGTCTGAAATGGAGAAGATTGCAGACATTTGGAAGGCCCATGGTTATGAATTACCTAAGCTCGTTTTCTGGAATGTCCAGGCTCGTCAGGATAACATTCCTATGAGAGATAATGGCAGAGTTACCTTTGTCAGTGGTTATTCTCCTGTGCTTTTCGAGCAGATTATGACCGGCAAGACTGGTATTGATCTTATCCTTGATAAGCTCAATAGTCAGAGATATGCGGTAATCCACTAACCCTATTCGGGGAAATGGCAAGAAAAATGCCATTTCCCCGTTATTTCTATTTATAGACATTTAATTAAAAATATTATATAATATAAATAGAAATAAAGAAAGGATTTGTTGTAATGACAAAAAGTAAGTTTATTGAATATGCAGGCGAAGTGCAAGACTATTGCCTTATGCTTACTAAAACCAGTGACGTAACAGGAGTAGAATATTTTGAGTCTGAGTTCGCTTCTCCTCTTGATATTATGGAGAAGATGATTTTTGACCAGTTTGATAAAAAGTTCGATGACTCTTTCAGTGAAGAATTTTGGCATCTTGCTATTATGGAAGACACTGATAGAGATGATTGGGCAGACTTTTATGATAAATTGATGAAGGGGTAATTATGCCAGAAATCCAAAAAGATCTAGTTTTATCCCCAAATGAGTACGCTTATGTACTTGATGAAACAAAAGGTAACGTCGCCTGTAACGTAGGCCCGCATAAGATGAGCCTATCTCAGAGCGATAACCTTGTAAAATTTGATACAAAGACAAAGAAATTTATTCCTTGTGATAGGTATAATGATGCTATTTCTCTGTTTGTAACTGCGCCTGAAGGTTGGTATATCGCCCTGAAGAATCCCGCCCCTGGTAATAAACATCCGCAGGCCGGCACCAGTAATTCTATTCCAGAGAATATGGAGATTGGTAAGAAAATTAACATTCCCGGTCCTGCTAGTTTTGCTCTTTATCCAGGGCAAATGGCTCAAGTCATTCAGGGGCATAATCTCCGCAGCAATCAATATCTTGTCGCTAAAGTCTATGATGCGGATAGTTTGAATACAACAAAAGAAGATAGAGACGCCAGCGAGAATGAGCCTTACTTTGTAAACGGCCAAGTTTTAATTATTAAGGGTACTGAAATCTCCTTCTATATTCCTCCTACCGGAATTGAGGTAAAGGCAATTAACAATGACCCAAGCAAGGGATATGTGCGGGATGCCGTGACTCTTGAGCGTTTGGAGTATTGTATCTTGAAAGATGAGGATGGCAACAAGCGATATGTGCATGGTCCCACGGTAGTTTTCCCTGAACCCACAGAGAGCTTTATTAAAGATGGTAATGGCCATATTAAACGTAATGCTATCGAGCTTTCTGATATTTCCGGCGTTTATGTCAAGGTTGTTGCCGACTATAAGGATGACAACGGCAAGGAGCATAAAGCTGGAGAGGAACTCTTTATCACTGGCAAAGACCAGATGATTTATTATCCTCGTCCTGAACATACCTTTATTACTTATAATGGTAAAGTAATGCATCATGCTGTTGCTATCCCAAAGGGCGAAGGCCGGTATATTATGAATCGCATGACGGGCGAAATTAAAACTGTTAGAGGCCCCGCAATGTATTTGCCCGATCCTAGAATCGAAGTTGCAATTAAAAGAACTTTAAGTCGTTCTCAGTGTGAACTTTGGTATCCTAGAAATGTAGAAGTCCTTGAAGCAAATGGTCATCCTATTAGTTTAGTTGAAACTAATGGGTTTGACGGAGTTACCGCTTCGCTCAATAATCTGTCTAATGTAGTTGGCACATTCGCCGATCCTACTATGTCTATTTCTACAACTACGAAGTATGTTGGAACTCCAACCAAGACAGAAACCAATAAAATCAACAGAACTAATACCTTTACTCCTCCTAGAACTATCTCTCTTGATTCTAGTAAATATGAGGGTGCAGTCGCTGTTGATGTTTGGACTGGTTATGCGGTTAATGTAATCTCTAAGGACGGAACCCGAGAGGTTGTTGTTGGCCCTCAAACTATCTTATTGGATTACGACCAAACCTTAGAAGCTCTCGAATTGTCTACTGGAAAGCCCAAGACAACAGATAGGCTTGAAAAAGTTGTATTCCTTCGTTGTGAGAATAATCGAGTAAGTGATATTATCAATGTTGAAACCAGTGATTTTGTTCATGCTCAGATTAAAGTCTCTTATCATGTTGACTTCAACAAAGAAATGAAAGATGTTTGGTTCTCCGTTGATAATTATATCAAGCATCTATGTGACTGGTGTCGCTCTGCAATCAAGAGAGAAGCAAAAGATTTTACCATTAATGAGTTACATGAAGGCTATCATGACATTGTCCTTAATGCAATAACTGATAGTGGAGTTCCTGAATATCTCCATGAATTTGCAGAAAATGGCATGAGAATTACTGATGTTGAAGTTTTGTCTATTGAAATTGAAGGTAGTATTCAAGCCCTAATTGATAAGCATCAAGGGGAGATTGTTTCTCGTTCTCTGGCCCTCGCAGCTGCAAAAAACTCCGCGGAGACAGAGAAAGAAATTATCGCCTTGAATAAGGAGAAAGTCCAGCTCGCAGAAGACTATGCTCAAAGTAAAGCAATGCTTGAAGCAGAAACAAGAGCTACAGAGTTTGAATTAACCGTTGCGGCTCAGCGAGACAAGGACGAAGAGGATAAGCGCAAATATGAGATTGAGAAAGAGATTCAATCTTTGAAAGATGCTATCTTTGAAGCAGAGCAGCTGAGACTCCAGAAAGAGCGCGAAGCCGAGTTGGAGCATCGGAGAAAAATGTTTGAGATTGAATCTGCTAGAGAGGCCGCGGCCGCAGATTCTATGAAAACAATTCTTGAGGCTCTCGGTCCCGATCTCGCAGCGGCTTTAACTACCAGAAGCAATCAAGCGGTAGTAGAAAAGATCGCAGAATCTATTGCGCCATACGCCGTTGCTGGCGGGCAGCCGGTTAGCCGTGCGGTTTCTGAGCTATTGCGCGGAACTACTCTTGAAAGTGTAATTGATACTCTCAAAAAGGAGTAACCGAATCTTTAATAAAGGAGAACGAGTTAATCGTTCTCCTTTATTTTTATATTTATATATGATATAATATTTATATAAAGGAAATGAAGAAGGGAAGTTTTAAGAAATGGTTATTACTAAACATAGTAAGCAGAGAATTGTTGAAAGAACCAATGGGGTGTCTACTTTTGCAGAAGCAAAAAGATTGGCTAAGCAAGCTAGGATTTCTGGTAAAACGCTTAATCATTTCCAAAAGTATCCTAAATTCTTTTCTTATCTTCAAAATAAAAAGAATCAAACCAATGATTGTTCCATCAGGGTTTATAGGGGCTGCATTTATATTTGGAGAGGAAGAAACAAGGCTCTCGTAACTGCTCATCCTATACCCGAAAGATACATCAAAGAAATGGAGGAGATTGATAATGGCGTGGATAATTAAGGATAATAGAGTAAAACATGAAATTAAATGTAACTCCTGTGACAGCATTATTGGATTTACTAAAGAAGATATAAAAGAGGATATTTTAGAGGTATTCGGAGAATATATCTTTTATGCGAGAGTAAAATGTCCTGCCTGTGGAAACTATATTGTCGTAGAGGCTAAATACTAAAGAAAGAAGGTGTAATAATGAAGCTGTGGATCGATGACCTGCGGCCGGCGCCCTTTGGATACCGCATTGCTAGAAGCGTAAATGAGGCTATCGAGATAATTGAGACATATGAGATTATGCACCGAATGAGCGGTGGAAAGAAAATCTATGAAATTGAATTGATAGATATTGACCATGATGCCGGAGATTTCTTTCAAGATGGCGGAGATTATATCAAAATTCTTGATTGGATGGAAGTTACTAATAGAAACTACCCTATTCATATCCATAGTATGAATCCTGTTGGAATAGAAAATATGTGTCGTATTATTCAAAGAAATGGATGGAGAGAAGTATGAGAGCATTTCTTATCGTTTCCCTTATTGTCCTTTTTTCTGGATTCATTATTTTCCTCATTTCGTACAATATAGCTTTTAACAATAACGGAGAAACAAAACTTAATTTATCAACCTTTAGAAAAATATATAAAATAAATCCCCGGAAATGGTCGGTAAAAGAAAAATGGGAGGATAGCATTAAACATTTGTATTACAGCGGTCATAAAGTTAAATTAAGCTTCTTGGCTTTTTGTTATTTTCGATGGGATAGAATTTTCTCCAGATTTACCGAAAACAGAAAAGACCAAAGAGATACTTTAATTTGGGTACTGCAAGATTGTCAAAGGGACATTGAGATATTAAAAGAAAAATCAGAACGCCAAATCCAAGACGCATTGGAGCAGCAAAGAAAAATTTTTGAGAGATGGGAGTGATTAAATGACAATTTTTGAACGAGTAAGAGAGCATTATGATGAAGCTCTTACCCATTTCACAGAAGACCAAGTTGTGGGAATCTTTCTTCAAGGTTCTCAAAACTATGGACTCGATACTCCGCAATCGGATGTAGATACAAAGCTAATTGTAGTTCCTAGCTTTAAAGACATTGCTATGAACCGCAAGCCAGTTAGCACAACTCATATTCGAGCAAACGATGAACATACTGACTGGAAAGATATTCGCCTCTACATTCAGACATTCCGCAAACAAAACTTAAACTTCCTCGAAATTCTTTACACAGACTTTGCTATTGTTAATCCCATCTATGAAAAACAGTGGAATCGTTTAATTCAAGCAAGAGAAAGGATTACTCATTTTAATCCTTATCGTTCTGTTCAAAGTATGAAGGGTATTGCGCTAGAAAAATATCACGCTATGGAGCATGAATACCCAAGTAAAGTTGAAGTTTTAAAGAAGTATGGTTACGATCCTAAACAACTCCATCATCTTGTTAGAGTAGAAGATTATCTTGGAAGATATATAGCAGGAGAAAGTTATGAGAGTTGTTTAAACCCAGGCCCATTCAAACAAGAGCTAATAGAAATTAAGATGGGCAAATATTCTCTCGCGGAAGCTAGGATTGTGGCAGATAAATCTAAGGCTCATGTGGAAGAAATGGCAGAGTATGCGTATTCTATCTATCCAAATAAAGAAGACGCGGAAGTCAATGCTCTTCTTGATGATGTGCAATATGAGATTATGAAATTAGCGGTTGAAAGGGAGTTGAATAAAAGATGATTAAGAATTGGCTCGTGACTGGAGATACACATGGGCGAGTTATGGAGCGCCTTTCGCAGATAGATAGCGATAAGTATATTCCTGACGAAACGGCTATCATTATTCTCGGTGATGCCGGAATCAATTACTTCTTGAATAAGACCGATGTAAAAAACAAGAAGTCTATTCAGGCAAGTGGCTACACTATTTATTGCGTCAGAGGAAACCATGAAATGCGGCCGGAGCGTCTTCCCGCAATTAACTGTGCCTTTGACTTTGAAGTTCAAGGTATAGTGCGCTATGAAGAGGATTATCCTCATATTAAATATCTTGTCAATAATCAAATCTACAAATTTGGTGATTACTCTGCTCTTGTTATTGAAGGAGCCTATTCAGTAGATAAATATTATCGCCTTGCTGGAACTGGATTAACTGGGGAAGAGGATTATGAATTAGTCGCCAAGAAAGCTGGATGGTTTAAGGACGAACAGTTATCCGCGGAAGAAATGAATTTTGCAACATTGGTAATCAAAAATAAGCAAGTTGATTTTGTTCTTAGCCATACTTGTCCGCTCTCTTGGCAACCAGTAGATCTTTTCTTATCTGCCGTAAACCAGTCAACAGTAGATAATACGATGGAAAAATGGTTAGACTCTTTAAAGAATGAGTTTCAGTGGAAAATTTGGTTGTTCGGCCATTTCCATAAAGATAGAATTGAACGACCCCACGTAGAGCAGTTTTTCCAAGATATTCAGCCTATTGATTCTATCTATAATAGATGGTATGGAGAAAAAACTATTCACAAAGAATGGTACTTAGAAAAGTCGCCTAATTACTATTTAAAGGGTGATACGCCTTTCGATGAAGATTTAAAGGAGGAGCTTTAAGCCCTCCTTTATTTTTTTATTTTTTTATGATATAATATATATAGAAAGTTAAGGAAAGGAAGTAATTTATATGATGCCTTATGTATGCGAAGGAACAATCGTAAAGACTCTTAATGGTCGAGAGGGCAAGGTAGTTGGTGTTGATCGAAAGAATAGGATCGCAGTTATCTACAATGGAAAAACTTCCTATACCGAAAAGCTTGAAAATATTAGAGTTGTTTCTTATAAGGAGGTAAAGTAAATATGCCTGGCCGTAGAACTTCTAAGTTTACGAAGGATCAAAATGCTCTTCTTCAAGGAGAAGTTATGATTATTCTTGCCGAAAGTGAAGAGGCATTAACTATTGAAGAAATTCAAGCAAGATCAATTACCCTTACAGGACTTTCTACTCAAAAGATTGCAAGATTGCTCGGCCATTTGATTGAAATGGGAAATGTAACAAAAGCAAAGAGTAAAAGTCTTGGCAAGATGGTGTATAAATCATTAGCTGTAATGAGGAGGCAGGGATATGATGTTTATTGAGGATACCTTTGATGTTATCTTTACTGTTTATCTAGGCAATTAGATTATTGAGTAGTGGAGAATGCAAGCTCCTAGACCTTTTATTGAAGCTCAATTTATTTAGGTAGTTCAACAAATTGCTTCTCAAAAGTAACCTATGAAAGTAGTAGTATCAAGAGAAGAAGTAATTTGGAATTAGTTTGAATAGAAACATAAAGTTCTTCCAATAACTATGGAATTTCAAAACTATAAGGAGTAAAGATGGGATTATACAACTTATACGCTGGTTTAAGCGGCGGGTTTGGTGGTTATCAATATCATTGTACTGAGGAATATAACTCTAAAGATGACGCTCTTGAAGCTGCAAGACAGCTTGCCATTGAAGAATATCAATCTTACGAAGGTTATCATGGACTAGCCTCCGAAGAAGATATTCTTGAACAATATTTGGAAGATAATGGGTTATCACATGATGAACTAACTGAATCTGATTATGAAGAGATCTTTGCTACATATATGGAAGAAGTTGAAGGATGGTTATCCTATTTAGTAACTACCGTAGAAGAAGATCCTAATCATGATAAATATTATGAATGGTAAGAAGGGAATACGATAACATGGGTGGATACTATGGAGATTTTGATACTTTTATCAAAGATGAAGATTTAATAGGTAAAAGAATTTCATTCTTTCCTGATGATAGAGATAGACAATTTGGTACTATTAAATATATAATCGAGTTTAATAAGGATTATATTGTTGGCATAGAGCTACAATCATTTTTATATCAAGATATTTTACTTGATACTTTAAGTCATTTACTAAGACAGAAATTTCAAATTATGATAGATAAGGAGGCATGAAAGATGGCTTATTTTGGTCTAGTGACTAAGATTCAGAACGTGCGGAAAGACCCGAATTCCGATCGGCTATATCTAGCAGATTGTTTTAGTGAGGGCGTAATCGTGGGCCCTGACCTGAAGACCGGAGATCTGGTGCTCTATCTGCCCACCGATGGAGAAATTGAGCGTTGGTTTGGCAATGAGTTTTGCCTTTTCCGCAAGAATGAGGATGGATCTGTTCAGGGCGGATACCTTGAAAATAACGGTCATGTGCGGGCTATTAAACTCCGTGGCAACCAGTCTTCTGGTATTGTCATTGCTCTTGATCGAGTCTATGAAAAGTTTGGTGACCAGCATTGGAGTGACGGAGATAAAGTAACTACTATCAATGACAAGGAGTTTTGCCGTAAGTATATTCCTAAGCGAAAGAGCAATTCTACTTATGGAGTAAAAACTTCTTACAAAGGACGCAAAGCTGAGGGGATTACTTATCCTGAGTTCTCTATGCACACTGATACTGAGCAGCTTGCATATAACTTTGATAAGTTCCGTGAAGGCGATAGACTGAACATGACCCTCAAAATGCATGGCACCTCTCAGCGTTCTATGAATACTTATGCAGAGCTTCCTAATGGTTTCTTCCGTCGCCTTTTCCATATGAAGAAGCGTACTAAGCAGGCTTATGTTCTTGGAACTCGCCGTTGCGTAGTAACTGAAAACTCTCAGGGATACTATGGAAACGATCAGTTCCGTATGCCTCACCATGAAGCTCTAAAACCTCACCTTGAGCCAGGTATGGAAGTTTTTTACGAAGTAGTAGGCTACTATGGGCCCAATGAAGAGAATACTATTATGCCTATTGGTGATAATACTAAGGTCAATGACAAGGCTTTTGTAAAGCAGTTTGGTAAACGGTCTATTTTCTCTTATGGCTGTGAACCCGGTCAGAGCAAAATGTATAATATAATAAAGGAAGCGATTAAAGTGAGCGTATACGCTATTAGTGATCTTCATGGTATGTTATGTCTTTATCAAGAGGTAAAGAAATTTTTAAAACCAGAAGATAAAGTTTATTGCCTGGGCGATTGCGGCGATCGGGGACCTGATCCTTGGGAAACCATTAAAGCAGTTGCCGCAGATCCGCAATTTATCTACATCAAGGGTAATCACGAAGATATGCTTGTCAATGCAATGAGAGAATATGCGAAGTATGAATGTTTCGGCAGAGATTATGCTTTGCTTTGTTTTAATGGAGGGAAAGACACCTTTGAAGGTTGGATAAGTGATGGTGCGAACCCTGATTGGTGTAATTATTTAAGTAAGTTACCTACTTATATGGAATACTGCAATAAAGACGATGTTAAAATAGCTCTTTGTCATGCAGGGCTTACAGCAGGTTCTAATCCAAATACAAGAGATTTAATCTGGGATAGAGAACATATTTGGGATACTTACTATGAAAATAATACTATCTGTGTTCATGGACATACTCCTATCCCCGGTATGATTAGAGGCTATAGAGGAAGTCTAAAAAATTTCTTTGGAGCGAGAGAAGACTCTTATGTTGAGGGTGCTTTTTGGTACTGCAATGACCATAAGGTAAATATTGATTGTGGCAGTTTCTTTACTGGACAAACCGTTCTCTTAAATCTCGATACCTTTGACGAGCATATTTTTATGGTTGATATGGAGGATAAACAGTATGAATGACCAACTTGGTACTCGTATGAAGGAGTTTTATGAACAGGTACCTAAAACTCGCCTCATGCGCAGAACTCCAGTAGCAATTAGAATTGATGGAAAAGCATTTCATACCTTCACTAAAGGATTTAAAAAACCATTTGACGAAGTGTTAGTTGAAGCTATGCAAGAAACTACAGAGTATTTGTGCAGAAATATTCAAGGATGTGTTCTTGGATATACACAAAGTGATGAAATAACTCTAATTCTTGTTGATTACAAGAAATTAAATAGTGAAGCGTGGTTTGACTACGAAGTTCAAAAGATGTGCTCTGTTGCAGCATCTATGGCGACAATGGCTTTTAATAAAGCTTTTCATCGAGCGATTGAAGCATACGAAGTTGATTGGAAGTGTTCTCTAACTCCGCAAAGTGTAGAAATCCGACAGAAACATCAAGAATATATGAAAACTTTACGGATGGCAAGCGCAAAAGGTGCTATGTTTGATGCACGTGTTTTTAATATCCCAAAAGAAGAGGTAACAAATCTCATTTACTGGCGACAGTTAGATGCCATTCGCAATTCTATTCAAATGGTTGGTCAAGCAAATTTTTCTCATAGTGAACTTCAGGGTAAGTGCAGTAGTGAAATTTTAGAGATGCTTATTTCCAAAAAGGGGATAGATTGGAATAGTCTACCGACCTATTTGAAGAGAGGTTCTTGTTGTATAAAAGACTGCGAAGAAACGGAAAGAGAAGATGGCTCAATTCATTTTAAACACTATTGGTTTATTGACCTTAATATTCCTCTATTCAAAGATGAAGGTAGGACTTATATTGAAGAACTAATTCAACCAGTTGAGATTTAAAATAAAAATCTTTTGATATTTTATAAAAAATATATTATAATATTTATAGAAAGTTAAATGAATGGAGGAAAGCAGTATGACTATTGAAGTAAAAGTTATGGTCGGTATCCCTGGTAGTGGAAAATCTACTTGGGCGCATAAAGAAGCTGAGTTGCTTGAAATGGATGGTTTTCATACTGCTATTATCTCCCGTGACGAGATAAGAAAATCTTTCGTTGGTGATGGAAGTTACTTCGGAAAAGAGAATGATGTATTCGAAGAATTTGTCCGTCAGATTAACGAATGTCTCGAAATCGGAATTGATTACGTCTTTGTTGACGCAACTCATATTTCCCAAGGATCAAGAGCAAAGCTATTGGGTAGACTGCGGCCGGACGGAAAAACAAGACTTGTCTTCGAAGTTTGCGATTGCGGGATTGATACCTGTATCGCTCGCAATAGCTTGAGAGAAGGATTTTCTCAAGTCCCAGAGTCCGCAATTAGGAAGATGGCTAGAAACTATAGATCTCCCACTCCCGCAGAATTTGAACTTTATAAGTACGGATTTAAAGAAGTAAGAATTAATCATCATGGAATGGAGTGATAAAACATGATTTTTCTAACTTCAGATTGGCACTTTAATCATTCGAAAGAGTTTATCTATAAACCTCGCGGATTTGATTCTGCTGAGGAAATGAATAGTGCTCTTGTTGAACGGCACAACTCTCTTGTAACCTCAGAAGATGATGTATATATTCTTGGAGATTTATGTTTAGGTGGGGCAGAAAGCCTTGAGAAAAGCAGAGAACTTATTAGTTCTATGAATGGAAAACTTCATGTGGTTTTTGGAAATCATGATACACCTAAACGTCGGCAAATGTATGCAGAGTTGCCGAATGTAGTTGAAACTGCATGGGCGCTTAGTCTTAACTACAAAAAATATCATTTCTATATGTCTCATTTTCCAACTTTAACTGGAAATCTTGAAAAAGAGAGTCTCCATAAAATGATGCTTAATCTCTACGGTCATACGCATCAAAAATCTGATTTTTATGAGGATAGACCCTATATGTATCATGTAGGAGTTGATTCACATAGCTGTTATCCAGTTTCTCTTGATGCAGTTATTGATGAAATGAAACTAAAGGTAAAGGAGTGCGTTGATATGCTATGAATCCTATTTTCTGGATTTTAGTTGTATTAGCTCTTGTTGCTCTATGGTTTTTGTTAAATTTTACATTTAGAAAGATTGGAAAATTCTTCATTAAAGTTTATTATAAAACCAAGAAGAACTTAGGAATTGGAAGAAAGAAAAATAAATAATTTATGAAAAAGAGTGGAATTATCGGCGGTATTGTAATTGCTCTGGTTTTGATTTTTGGTCTAATCACCGCGATTACTTGTCTTGAGCGAGTGCCTACTGGTTATGTTGGTGTTGTATATAATATGAGCGGTGGTGTCGACGGAGAGGTTCTTACCCAAGGATGGCATCTGGTCTCTCCCACCAAGAAGGTAACTACCTATTCTATCGGTCTTGAGCAGTCTTATTTGACTTCTGAAGATAAGGGCGATTCTCCTAATGACGAGAGTTTTAACGTACCTACTAGCGATGGCAAAACCGTAAAGGTAAACCTTGAGTTCTCTTACCGATTTGATGAAGATCGTGTTGCAGAAACCTTTACTCTATTCAAGGGTAAGGATGGCGAAACCATTAAGGATACCTTCATTAAGCCTAAGATTGTAGCATGGACTCAGGAAGTTACAGCTAACTATCCTGTAACTGATATTTTTGGCGACCAGCGTACTGCAATCAATGCTGAACTTGACGTTTATCTGCGTGAAAAGTTTGACCAGTATGGTATCATTATTGATACTGTAAACTTTACTGATATTTCTGTTGATGCTGAAACCGCAGAGGCTATCCAGAAGAAGGTAAATGCTCAGCAGGAGCTTGAGCTTGCCAATATTGAGGCACAGACTGCAAAGGTTCAGGCTGAGAAGGAAAAGGAAGTCGCTGAGATTCAGGCCGAGCAGGCGCTAATTCAGGCTCAAGCGCAGGCCGATGCTCTTGAAATTGCGGCGCAGGCCGAAGCTGAGGCAAATGCAAAGATTGCCGCTTCTCTTACTCCTGAGCTGATTGAGAAGATTAAGTATGAACAGTGGAATGGTCAGATGCCTTCTACTATGGCCGGAACTGATTCTTCTATTTTGATTACTCCCTAACTTTAACCCTCCAGATTCTTAATCTGGAGGGTTTCTTTTTATGGCTAGCCTCGTCCTGCTCCGAGTTTCCGATCGCGCGTACCCACCAAATTTTTCTTTCAAAATACTACAAATATTGATTTTTCTATAAATAAATAGTATAATTTTAATATAAAAGATTTAAAAGATTAGGGGATATTTAATGAGTGTAGTAAAAGCTATATATAATGCTCCAATAGTTTATGAGCTTGTAGAACCATTTGTAGGATGTACTATAATAAATATATCATATAATGGAATTATCTTTGGCGGTCGTGCCCAACTATCAGAAAAAGATAGAGGTTTTTTTGCTAGAGGTGTAGGTAAAACTATTGCAATATCAAAAGCAAGAATTGCTATATTAAAATATGAATTAAAGTCTGCTAAAACAGAGTTAAAACATAGAAATAACCTGTATCAAGAGGTAACAAAGTATGGGAAGTTATCTCCTGCGGAAGTTGACCCTACTGGAAATCTTTATCAAGCTATAATGCGTATTGAAAAAAGAATTGACGCGCTTTCCGCAGCCCTAAAGAAAGAGAAAAAAGATTTAAAAGCCTATTTAAGAAATTAGGATAAGGCTTTAAATATTGTTAGACGGCTCCGAAAGGACAATAATAATTAAACTTCCTTCTTCTTTTGTTATATATAGAGAAGAAGGTGGTATAACTTGTTTTATTTATTAATTGATTTCTTATTGGCATATTAGGGGTGCCGGTCTTAGACAGATTAGTTGACCTTATATCTACTATTATTGAACTTTTAAAGGCGAAAATTAGCGTGAAAATAGTAGAATGTAACGTAAAAATCAATGAATTAAAAGATGGTACGCAGAATACTCACACTAGAGTAATAGGTTTTACCACTACACCAAACAAAGAAAAGGAAGAAGATTATGAGTAATGAAATTCGATTCTATGATACTTGTTCTTTGTTAAATGCTGGAGAAAGTATATTTGACAAAGAAGAAAAGTTTGTAGTTTCATCAATCACTTTTAAAGAGCTTGAAAGAATTAAAACTGCTAGCAATAAAGATCTGGATATAAAGTATTCTGCTCGTTTGTTATTGCATCTGCTTGAAGAACATCCCGATATGTATGATGTTGTTGTCCATAGATTAGAGTACGAAGAAGCAATTAAAGAGCAATCTCTTGATGTAACAGATGATACAAGAATATTATCAGACGCTTTTTGGTATAATAATAAAGTTAGAGTAGACGAAACAGTCTTTGTAACAAATGATTTAAGCCTAAAAACGATAGCAAATTTATTCTTTGGTTCCGGAGAAATAGAAAGCGTTGAATCAGATAATGATGATTATAGTGGCTATGTAGAAATAAAAGCAGATGATAGTTCATTGGCATCTTTTTATCAAGATCCGAGTTTCAACCATTACAATCTTCATATTGGAGAATATTTAATTATTCGAGACCTTGATGGGAAAATTGTTGATATAAGGGTCTGGACAGGAGAAAATCATAGATACCTTAATTATAACAACTTTGATTCTATTTGGTTTGGTAATATTACACCATATAAAGAGGATGTTTATCAAAAACTTTTATTTGATAGTTTAAGTAATAATAGAATTACTTTGATAAAAGGCCCCGCTGGTTCTGGTAAAACAATTATTAGTCTAGCTTATTTGATGTCTAAACTAGACAGAGGAGATTTAGACAGAATTGTCGTATTCTGTAATACAGTAGCAACAGCAAATAGTGCTAAATTAGGTTATTTACCCGGAACCCGCAATGAAAAGTTACTCGATTCCCAAATTGGAAATCTATTGATTTCTAAATTTGGCGGTAGAGATGGGGTAGAACAACTTATTGAGACAGATAAGTTAGTCCTTCTACCCATGAGTGATATTAGAGGTTATGACACATCTGGAATGAAGGCTGGTATCTATATCTCTGAAGCACAAAATCTTGATAGAACACTAATTAAACTCGCTCTCCAAAGAGTTGGCGAAGATTGTGTTTGCATTATAGACGGCGATGCTAAAACTCAAGTTGATGATATTCATTTTGCAGGAAGTAACAATGGAATGAAACGTGTTTCTAAAGTTTATAGAGGTCATGATATTTACGGAGAAGTTGAACTTCGTAACATTTATAGATCTAGAATTGCGAAAATTGCAGAAGATATTTAAGGAAGAGAGCTAAAACTCTCTTCCTTTTTTCATGCGTAAAAGGAGGGAGTAGAGTGGCTGATAATGCACAAACAATTTGGAATTATTTTAAATCAAAAGGATTTAGTGATTGCGGAATCGCGGGTCTAATGGGCAATCTTTACGCAGAAAGCGGTCTTAGTCCAACTAATTTATAGAACTCATATGAAAAAAAGTTAAAGATGACTGATTCTGAATATACCTCCGCTGTTGATGATGGAAGATACAAAAACTTTGTAAAAGACGGGGCTGGTTATGGTCTAGCTCAATGGACATTCTGGAGTAGAAAACAAAATCTGCTTTAGTTCTGTCAAAATCGTGGAAGATCCATTGGAGATTTAAACACTCAATTAGATTTTTTATATTAGGAGCTAATTACAAGTTTTTCTTCTTTAGTTAATATTTTAATTTCTGCCGTTTCTGTTGAAGCAGCATCTACAGCAGTACTGCTCTAGTTTGAAAAACCTGCGGATTAGAGCGTTTATGTTCAACAAAAGAGAACAAGTTATGGTCAATAGTATTATAATAAATTTGCTAACATTTCAAATATAGTTGAAGGAGGTAATAAAATGAAATATAGTGATAGCAATAAACCACTTCAATGCATGATGACTAATAGCACTTGCTATAAATAGACACGCACTATGCAAGTTAAAGGAATTTTATGGCATAGTACAGGCGCGAATAATCCTAATTTAAAAAGATATGTTCAACCTAGCGATAATGATCCCAACTATAATACTTTAATAAGTAAAATAGGAAAGAATACAAGTAAAAATGACTGGAATCATGTATCTATTCAAGCTGGGCTAAATTGCTGGATTGGCAAGCTAGCAGATGGAACAGTAACAACAATATAGACAATGCCATGGAATTATCGTCCTTGGGGATGTGGTTCTGGAACTAAAGGCTCTTGCAATAATGGATGGATTCAATTTGAAATTTGCGAAGATGGATTAAATGATGCAGACTATTTTAATAAGATTTATGAAGAGGCTTGTTAGATTACTGCTTACTTATGCAAGATGTATAATATAAATCCATTAGGAACAACTACCTTGAACGGTATTACCGTCCCAACTATTTTATGTCATGCTGATAGCCATAAGTTAGGATTAGGCTCTAATCATGCAGATGTAAACCACTGGTTTCCAAAATTTGGAAAAAGCATGGAAACAGCAAGAACAGATGTTTACAATTTAATGTCAAATGCTTAGGAGGATGATGAAGATATGACTGATGAAAAATTCGCTGAATTTATGAATACTTGGCTAACCAATAAAGCTAATGAAAAAGAGACATGGGGTTCCGATAATCTCGAATGGGCTAAGACAAATGGAATTATGGCCGGCGACAGCGCTGGAAGAATGATGCCAAACAAATTCTGTACTAGATTAGAAACAGTAACTATGATTAGAAGATTGGCGGAAAAGCTAGGACTTTAAGATGAAAAAGATAGAATTTTCTAAGAAGCTCATAAATGATATTCGCTTGCTATTGTGGATTATAACCATATCAGGAATACTTTTAGCATTTATGTGCGTCTATATGGGTTATTTGGGGACTTTGCCATGGATTAGTGCTCTTATAGGTTTACCATGGAGTGCTCATGGTATAGTTTGCTCCTTCTATCTAACGATGGCTAAATCAGATCATAAAAAGGGTGGAATAACCTACGATTTAGCTTTAAAAGAAATTGAATCTAATTCCGCATCTATATATACTGTTTAGACAGAAGATTTTTCGGCATCTAATGATATTCCTATTGATCTCGATGGCCCTATTTAATATAAAGGCTTAATGGGTATTTATCCCATTAAGCCTTTATTTGTTTGTAGCTTGATTTTTCTTAAAATATATGATATTATATATTCAGAAAATGAAAAGAATTAAAATAAAGGAGATTTATGTCTTATGACTATATATACCGATGGTTCTTGCCTAGGTAATCCTGGGCCAGGAGGTTTTGGAGTTATTGTAGTTGATAATGATGTCGTTATAGACGCTTACTCAGAGCGTGAACCACAAACTACAAACAATAGAGAGGAAATGAAAGCTATTATATATGCGCTAGAACACTATGGCGCAAAAGAGGGAGATTTCTTTGTCCCAATAGTCTATAGCGATTCTTCTTATTGTGTAAATAGTTTCAATTCATGGATAAATAGCTGGAAAGCAAATGGATGGGTACGCGCAGGCGGAAAGAAACTTGAAAATCTTGATTTAATTAAAATTTATGATATGCTAAGACAAGATTACAAGATTGATCTAAGAAAAATTAAAGGTCATGATGGTGAGCTTTATAATGAACTAGCCGACGCGTTAGCCACTGAAAGAATGACTAAAGAAGAAATTTTAAGAGAGTATGGTGAATAAATGGCTGGAAAATTATATGATGAAAAAAGTATTGAATCTCTTTCTCCTCTTGAATTTACTCGTTTAAGACCCGGAGTTTATTGCGGAGACACATCTACTTCCACGCAGTTAGTTGTAGAGATTGTCTCTAATGCTGTTGATGAATTTAGATTAGGTCATGGAAATTTAATCACAGTAGAAATCCATGGAGCAAGAGTCACAGTTGGTGATCAGGGACAAGGATTCATTCCAAATTCTTTTAGAGAAGATGGAAAGACAATTCTTGAAGCTGCTTTTAGTGTTTTAAACACAAGCGGAAAATATAGAGAAGATGGAACTTATGAAGGTACTTCTTTAGGTAGCTTTGGTATCGGTAGTAAACTCGCTACTTATCTCAGTCACGAATTAATTGTTACAACATATAGAGATGGACAGGGAGAGCGAATCACTTTTAATGAGGGAGTTTTCGCAGATAGAGATTCTACTGAGGTTGATAAAAATATTCATGGAACTTCTGTATTCTGGAGAGCAAGCGAGGAGTTTTTCACTGATCCTCGTCCAGATGTAAAGGCTCTAACCGAACTGTTTAAAACTATTGTATGTCTCTGTCCGGGTTTAACTATCAAGCTCGATAACAACGGAGAAAAAACAGAATTCTTCTCAAAGAATGGTCTAATGGATTTACTAGACGAGGCCGTTAAAGGGAAAGAGATCTTAAAAAATCGTCTATCAATTAATTTTTCCGAAGCTAAAAATAAGTTGGATTTAGCTCTAACTTATACAAATAATTATTCTTCTACCATTGTTCCTTATGTTAATACTGGTTTAACAGAAACAGGTCCACATATTACGCAAATTAAAACCCTTTTAACAAGAGAAATGAATAAGTTTTTCCGTGAAAAAGGGTGGTTAAAAGAAAAAGACGATAATCTTACTGGCGAAGACTGTCAAGAAGGAATGTATCTCGTCTTTAATATTACCGCCCCCAATGTAGCCTACGACGCACAGGTTAAGTCAAGAATCACAAAACTTGATATGAAACCATTTACGCAAGCAATAGCAGAGGAATTGCAATATTGGTTTGCAGCAAACGAAAAAGATATAAAAGGAATCGCGGACAAGGCGCTTAATGCGCGTAAAGCTAGAGAAGCAGCCAGAAAAGCTAGAGAAGCAGCCAGAGGATTAAAGCCTAAAAAAGAAAATGGACTAAAGGCAAAAATGCAAATTAGTAATAAATTTATTGATTGCATAAACAAAAATCCCAAAGAGCGAAATTTACTTCTCGTAGAGGGTTTGTCTGCTGGCGCTTCTGCCGTAGAAGCCCGCAATCCAAAAACAGACTGTATTTATATGCTAAGAGGTAAAATTATTTCTCCCTTGAAAACTGCCATAGAGAAGATTTTATCTAACCAAGAAATGTCTGATGTAGTTAGAGTTATAGGTGGTGGATTTGGTACTTCTTTTGATGTATCAAAGATAAACTTTGATAAAGTAGTTATTACCGCTGATGCTGATAGCGATGGAGCAGATATTGAGCTAATGCTTATTACATTCTTTTTTACTTATATGCGTCCATTGGTAGAGGCAGGTAAGCTATATCGAGCTGTAACCCCCTTATATATTGTTCGCCAAAGAGGAAACGAATACTACTGTTACTCTGACGATGAGCTAGAAGAGTGGAAAAAAAGTCATAATGGCTCTTATGATATTTTAAGAGCAAAAGGACTCGGAGAATTAAATCCAGAAGATTTGCAGAAAGTTTGCTTCATGAACGAAAGATATAAGAGAATCACTATCTCTGATGCAGAAGAGGCTACAAAGCTATTAAATGTCCTTATGGGTAGTGCAGTTGAACCTAGAAAGCAATATATTTATGACAATGCCAATGAGCTTGGATTTAATTTTGATTAAATGATGGTGGTGGAATAATGAGTTTAATTACTGAAGTTGATATTCTTGATGAAGCTAAAGAAAACTTCTTAACTTATGCAGAAGAGGTTCTTACTGATAGAGCTATCCCAGCCGCAGAAGATGGACTTCTAAGCGCCCAAAGAAAAATTCTTTGGACTATGGAAGATTATTTAAAGATGGATAATAAGAGTAAAACAAAAAAGTGTAATGCTATTGTTGGCTCTACTCTTGCAACATCTTACTTCCATGGTGATATAGCTTGCTATGGCGTTTTGAGAAAAATGGCTCAATCATTTTTAATGAGATACCCACTGATTACAGGTCAGGGGCAACTGGGAACTCAAGAAAATAATGATATGTTTTCATCCTCTCGTTATACAGAGGCTAAACCTTCATTATTTGCTGATTTAATGATGAATGACTACAAGAAGGAAGTCGTTCCAGTTAAAGAAACTTATAATGGAGAATTTATGGAACCTGTAGTTCTTCCTTCTTTATTTCCTAATGCTATCTGTAACGGACGACAAGCTATCGGAATTTCTATGGCGCATAATTCAGCCCCGCATAATTTAACAGAGGTATGTAACGCAGCCATTGCTCTAATCGAAAAGGGCGATCTTACTATTGATGAATTGCTTTCTTATATGCCCGGGCCAGATTTCCCTCTTGGCGGAACTGTCCTAAATATCAAAGATATAAAGTCCGCATTTGAAACTGGAAAATCAAAAATCTCTCTTAAAATTCAAGGCGACTATGAGATAGATGGGCAAACAATTACCTTTACAAGTATCCCTTATCGAACTTACAGAAACAAGATAAAGGAGCAAATTGAAAAGAATATAGACACATTTAGTGAGCTATTGGATGATTTCGATGATGAATCCAATATTGGGCAAAATAAGTTAGTATTCCATATAAAATCTGGTGTATCTGTTTCTAAAGCTCTTAATACCTTATTCCTGCTAACTGATTTACAATCTACTCTATCATACAATATGAATTATATTGTAAATGGAACTCCTAAATTATGCTCAATGCTGGATTTGCTTAAAGAATACATTAAACATCAAGAGACTGTATTAATTAGCGCTACTAAATTTGATAAAGAGAAAGCCGAAGCAAGAGCACACGTTCTTGAAGGGCTAATCGCCGCAGTTGATAAAATTGATGAAGTAATCAGTTTAATTAAGCAGTCTGCGGGAAGGGCAGATGCGAAAGCAAAGTTGATTGAGTTCTTATCTGTTGATGATATTCAAGCTGGTGCCATCTTGGATATGAAATTAGGAAAACTTACAAGAATTGATAAGGATGAATTAATAAATGAGCTTCAAGAAAAGAGAAGTTTTATTGCTCAATGTGTAGAAATTCTAACAAAGCAAGAAGTTAGAAATCTTAAACTTACTGCTAAAATTAAAGAACTTCGAGATAAATATGGTGATGCCAGAAGAACAAAACTTCTAAATACCGATATTCCTAAGGCTGAGAAAGAGCAAGTAGTAGTAGAAGCCAAAGACTGTATGGTAATAGTAACAAAAAAGAATACCGTAAAAAGAATAGATATAAAGAATTTTAAGTCTCAGAAGAGAAATACTACTGGGGTAAAGACCAATGGAGATATTACAGTATTTTCACAAAAAACCAATACACAAGATATGTTGATGGTCTTTTCTTCAAAAGGAAAAATGTATCGTGTCCTTGTTGATAATATTCCCGAGGGAACTAATACTTCTGTTGGCACTCCGTTATCAGCAATTATTGAATTTGAAGATAATGAAGTTCCTATTGCTTATACTACTTTAGCAAGAGATACAGATAAAAAGTTTATATTCTTTGCTACAAAACGAGGAATTATTAAAAAGGTTCCCTTAGAAGAGTATGATGCAATGAAGAGAACCGGTATCGTTGCTATTAAGCTAAAAGAAAACGACGAGCTTTCTTCAATCACATTTATCAATCAAGAGGAAATGATGTTAGTTACAAAGAATGGTATGGTTATTAGATTCCCAACTGCGGAAATGCCAATTTCTTCCAGAACCGCGCAAGGAGTTAAGGGCATGAATGTTGCAGAAGATGATTATGTAATTGCAGCATTGCCTATCGACCAATCTAAATATTTGGCTATTGTTTCTTCTAACGGATTAGGAAAAAAGGTTGAGTTAAAAGAATTTACATTGCAAAACCGTGGAGGAAAGGGCATCTCCTGTTATAAAGGTGCTATCTCGGGTGCAGAGTTAGTGAATGATGATGATCTGATTTTAATTTCTGGAAATAAAACTTCTATAGTTATTAAAGTGTCAGATTTTCCTTTGTTAAATAGAACTTCTATGGGAAATATTATGCTGAAAGATAATGAGCAAATAATTTCAACATCTAAGATTTAAAGATAAGAGTAGCTTTGCTACTCTTATCTTTAGTTGACTTTTATTTTTAATAAGAATATAATATTATATATAATAAAAGTAATATTATAATAAGAAAGGTTATAGTATGGACGATAGAGATAAATTAAAAAAGATTGCTCTCTTTGCTCTAGCGGGTATTGTTATATTATTTGTAATAATGATTTCTATTGCATTACCACTTATTCTAATGATTAAAGTTAGTGTTTGGTTTATACTCCTCTACGCAATTCCTATCGGGGCGTTTTTGGGAGTGTATGTTTATTATGAGGAGTTTGATTAATGTATCCTGAAGCTAAAATGATAGATGCAATGAAGGTATGGAAACTTCCTTCTGGAAAAGAATCTATGCTTTCAGAAATTTGCCAGTCTGGAGACTACTTCCTAGAAGAAAAGATTGACGGCTATTGGTATGAGTATGAAAAAACAGAGAATTATAGCTATCTTTTTTCGCGAAATACCAGTACCACAACAGGGCTGCTCTCCGAAAAAGGAGCTAATGTTCCCCATATTATGGAAGCTCTTGATTGTATGCCTCCTAATACAATTTTAATAGGAGAAATATATTACCCTGGGTGTACTTCTAAAACAGTAACAACTGTTATGGGATGTTTACCAGAACTAGCTGTTAAAAGACAAGCAAATAATCCAATTCATTATTATATACATGATATAATTGAGTATGATGGAATTAACTTAATTAATCTGGGCGCAGAAGATAGATATAAGATTCTTACTGGTGTATGGAATAGACATAATTTATCTCAATATGATTTCTTGAAATTGGCTCTAAAGATTACTGAAAATCTTGAAGAAGAGATTTCTAAAATCTTAAACTCTGGAGGAGAAGGAGCTGTTTTAAAGAAAAAGGATTATCCATATACTCCGGGTAAACGTCCAGCTTGGTCTACAGTAAAAGTCAAACAAATGGATTCTATTGATTTAGTTTGCACAGGTCTCTGTCCTCCAACAAAGGAATACACTGGGAAAGAGCTAGATACATGGCCATATTGGGAAAGTCCTGATGGTGAGCTATGTGATTTTATTGATGCTGTACCTAAAGGAGACTTAATCACGGAAGGGTATGTTCCAATAACTAAATACTATTATAATGGCTGGAAATCAGCTATTAAAATTGGAGCATACGATAATGATAATAATTTAGTTGATCTTGGCACAGTTAGCTCAGGTATTACGGATGATATGAAAAGGCTAATGACAGAGTTTCCAGGAAACTTTGTTGGACACGTAGTAGCTCTTGATTGTATGTCCATCAATAGAAAAGATCATACCCTACGACACCCTGTTTTCAAATGTATGAGGGATGATAAGGATGCTAAAGACTGTCTCATAGATGAAATTTTTAAATAAATCTGTTTGACACTAAAATAAAATTATTGTATTATATATTTGTAATTCAGGGATAAAGGATAGAAATTATATGACCCGAAAATAGATGAAAAAGCTCGCTAAAGAACTATATTAGTGTGAGCAAATTCACCAAAATGAATCTTCCTCAAAAGAGGAAAAATCCCGGGCTGAAAATCGAATTATGCAAATCACTAATTAGATTATGGCATTGAATGACGGGATAAATATTTTGCTAGAAATTGATGTTATGGTTCAAGATTTAGCAACACAACAATAAATAATATATTTTAAAGGAGAATGTCTAATTATGGCAGCTATGAAAGAAAATACTCGTAAGGTTTTAGATTATTTAAAGGAAAACAATGATACTAATTTGACAGCCGCAGATGTTGCTGAAGCTCTCGGTCTTGAGAAGCGTCAAGTTGATGGTATCTTTACTTCTGCGTTCCAGCGCAAGGGATTGGGCGAGCGCGTTCCCGATGAAGTAACTCTTGAGGATGGTTCCCATCAGAAGGTAAAGTATCTTCGTCTTACCCAGAGTGGTCTTGATCTAGATCCCGACGCACAAGAGTAATGTCTATCGGGAAGAGTTTTAACTCTTCCCGATTTTTTAATTATGATTATAGGATTATTATTAATAGCTATAATCGGGTTAATAATTTATATCTATTATCTCAAAAAGCAAACCCTTGAAGTAGTTTAGATTAACACAGATAATCAAAGAAAAAACGCTGAAATAGAAAAAGAAATAGCACATAATAGAGAAGTGTTATCTAACATAAAAAATAATATAACATTTGAGAACGATATTCTTTCTTCTTTATTAAAATCTTAGGAAGAAATGCGGGAAAGTGCTTAGAAACAAGCTGATGAAGCCTATTAGGCACGCGTCTCCGCACTTGTAAAATCCTACAAAGAAAAAGAATAGGAACTTTCTTTGACTTTTGATGCTAAAAATCAAGATTTGCTAAAGAAAATTTCTATTGAAGCCGGGAAATTAGCTGATTTATAGGCTAAGTAGCTTTCCTATATTTAGGCCAAATAGAGATAGGAAGAAATTGACTCTAATCAAGATTATTATCGTCTTGCTCTTGATGAAATAGATATTAATGATATTACGTTATTGCGCGAATTACAACCAAGATTTGTAAAGAAAGAAAGTATAGATAAACTAATATGGGAAGTATATTATAAGCCAGCTTATGATATTTTAATGGCCCATTTGTTTCCCAAGGCAGTTAAATATTGCGGTATCTATAGAATAACTGATTTAACTACAGGCAAGTCCTATATTGGACAATCGGTTGATATAAAAGAACGATTTAGATAGCATATTAAATCTGCTTTAACCTATGGAAAGGTAACTAATAAGTTATACTCTGCTATGCAGAAATCTGGAGTTCATAATTTCGTGTTTGAAGTCTTAGAAGAAGTAACCAGAGACAAACTAAACGAGAGAGAAACCTATTGGATTGAGTTCTATAAGACTAAAGAATTAGGTCTTAATGGAACTAAAGGAGGAGCTTAATGTTTAGAATTATTGGTGATAGATGCACTGGAAAAACTTATCAGTTAATGCAATACGCTAAGGATAATAATGCTATATTCGTATGTAGTAACCCTCACTCAATGAGAAGTAAAGCGGAAAGTTATGGAATTATTGGACTTAGATTTATGAATTATTCAGAATATTTAAATCACAGCAGAGGAATGAAGGATAAGATTGTAATAGATGAAGCAGAAACATTATTGCGATTGATAAACCCTTCTATGAAACTTATTGGATATAATTTAAGTGAGGAATAATTATGAAGATTATTAAGCCAGATGTTGAACTTATTACACCTATTGATGGTGAAACAATCCTTAAACGAATTGAATAGTGTGGTAGAGTATGTTATAAATCCGAGGATAAAATTACAGAAGATAGCGCTGTAAAATTCGTATAGAATATTATCAAGAGAGGCCATGAGGCGGTTCTTGAGCATTGTTCTTTTACCCTTAAATTTATTTGCGATAGAGGCGTAAGTCATGAAATTGTACGCCATAGATTGGCAGCTTATTGTTAGGAATCTACGAGATATTGTAATTACTCAAAAGATGGATTTGGAAATGAAATTACGGTAATTGAACCTTGTTATCTTGAACCAAATAGTTCAAAATATATACTATGGGAAATGTCTTGTGCGGAATCTGAAAAAAAATATTTTGAGCTTTTGTTCGAAGGCTGCACTCCACAAGAAGCAAGAGCAGTTCTGCCTAATAGTTTAAAAACTGAGGTAGTTATGACTGCGGACTTGCGTGAGTGGCGACATTTCTTCAAGCTTCGTTGCTCTCCAGCCGCACATCCACAAATGAGAGAAGTTGCAATCCTCGGTTTGAATAAAGTCAAGGAAAAGATTCCTGTAATTTTTGATGATATTACTCCTGATTGACAATCTTTATTTTATATGTTATTATATGTATATAAAATAAAGAGGAAATGATTATGAGTAAATGTAAAAACTTTTTAGATTATTTTGATTGGCTTGTAGCTAATTACCAAGAGCCAATCACTATTCCAGATGAAGTGCAAGAATTTTATAATATTCTTCGCTCACAGCAAGATATGCAGGTTGAGAAACCTCTCTTTACAGAAACTGGATTACAAATTCTTGAACATCTTCAAAAACATGAGGCGAAATCCTTAAAAGCAAAGGATATTGCAGATGGAATGGAGATTTCCTCAAGAAAAGTATCTGGCTCAATCAGAAAATTAGTGTCAGATGGTTTCGTAGAAAAATTTGGTTCTAACCCTGTTGTCTATACCCTGACAGAAAAAGGTAAAAACTTTGATATTGAGAAATATAAAGGAGAATTAAGTAATGAGCAAGAAAATGATTAATAACACTCACATCGAAGGGTATGTCTATGAACATAAACTTGAAAAGAAGGTTTCTGGAGAGAACTCTAAAAATCCTGGAACCGAATTTATTAATGGTATCTTGAGAATTGCCACAGACGATGATATGTTGAATGTTGTCGATGTTCATTTTAGCTATGTAACTGAGACAACTAAGAATGGTAAAGCAAATTCAACTTATGGAGTTCTTTTGAATATCATTGATGGAAAGATTGGTTCCGTAATGGAGCATGGTAAGGAAAACGCAGGAAAGATCCGCGTTGATTCCGCTATTGGGCTAAATGAGTGGTACGATAATAACACTAATGGCCATCCTCTTGTAAGTGTCAAGAGAAATGAGGGCGGATTCGTCCATATAACTCAAGAGTTGGCAGAAGAAAAGAATCGTGCTACTTTTGATGTCGATATGGTAATTACCGGAGTATTGCGCGCGGAAGCAGATGAAGAGCGCGATCTTCCTGAGAAGGTTACTGTAAAGGGATGCGTATTTGATTTCCGCGGAGCACTTCTTCCCGTCGAGTTTAGCGTATATGCTCCATATGCACCGGAAAAGGCTTTGGATTACTTCGAGAATTTGGGAGCCACTTCTAGCTCTCCTGTCTTTACTAGAGTGCAGGGAATTCAGGTATCTAAGACTGTAGTTCGTAAAGTTGAGGAAGAGAGCGCTTTTGGTGACTCTAGAGTAAAAGAAGTCCGTAATTCTCAGCGTGATTTTGTAATTAACTGGGCACAGCCTGACATTTATGAGTGGGACAATGAGGAAACTCTTCTCGTATCCGAGCTTAATGAAAAGATGGCTGCGCGTGAGGTTACTCTTGCTGAGATTAAAAAGCGTCAGGATGAGTATCAAGCAACAAAGGGTAATGCTCTAAGTGGAGCATCTACTGCCGCTCCTGCAAAGGGAGAATATAAATTCTAAGAAAAGGGAGTTTATCTCCCTTTTCTTCCCAAATATTTTGATAAGGAGCGAATATAAATGAGTTTGTTAGATATTAAGCCTCATGAAGTATCAAGAGATCTGAGAGGTTATTCAGTATTCTTTTATGGAGACCCAAAGAGTGGTAAGACCACCATCGCGAGCAAGTTTCCAAAAGCACTTTTACTCGCTTTTGAGAAAGGCTATAATGCGTTGCCCGGAGTATATGCCTAGCCAATTAATAGCTGGGGCGAATTTAAGAAACTGTTTAGTGAATTAAAAACACCAGAGGTACAAGAAAAATTCCAAACTATTGTAATTGATACCGCAGACATTGCATACGGATACTGTGAAAAGTTTATTTGTAGCAGAGAAGGTGTCGATACTATTGGTGATATTCCTTATGGAAAAGGGTATGCACTTGTAAGTTCAGAGTTTGACGAAGCGATTCGTAAAATTCTACAACTTAACTATGGTCTTATTCTTATTTCTCACGCAAAAACAAAGACAGAAAAGAACGCAAAAGGAGAGGACGTTGCGTCATAGATTGTTCCCACTCTTGACAATAGAGGAAGATTAATTTGTGAGAGAACTTGTGATATTATCGGATATTCTCGTTCTGTTACTAATGAATCTGGAGGAACAGAAACAAGACTCTTTATGCGTGGAACTCCGCAGTATGTTGCCGGTTCTCGTTTCAAGTATGTACCAGAATCTATTGAATTTACATATGATAATCTTGTAAATGCAATTTCTAATGCTATTGATAGACAAGCAGAAGAAACTGGTGGACAATATATTACAAACGAAGCAACTCAAGTTGTAACAGAGGATGTAACTTATGACTTTGATACACTAATGAGTAAGTTTAACGACCTGGTTGGAGATCTTATGTCTAAAAATCAATCTAACGCTGGAAAAATTACATCTATCGTAGATAAATTTTTGGGCAAGGGCAAAAAGGTTGGAGATTGCACTCCAGACCAAGCCGAACAATTAGATTTGATTGTTCATGAATTAGAGGAATTATCCAAGAATTAAAATATAAGGAAGGAGAGAAAATTCTCCTTCCTTGATTTTTTATCTATTTTATGATATAATATTTATATAAGATTGTTATGAAAGGAGAGCGTAATGTATGGCTAAGCACATGGTAAAATGTTTTTACTGTGGAGAAGTATTTGATGCATCAACTACACCATACGTTAAACCAAATTCAAGACGTTACGCTCATAAGACCTGTGCGCAAACGGCCGAGGAAAATAAAACGCAAGAAGAAAAGGATAGACAACTATTAGAAAATTATATAAAGAAGTTATTTGGAATTAACTGTATTTCTCCAAAAATTAAAAAACAAATTGAAACCTTTAGAAAAGATAATAATTATTCATATACTGGAATGTATAAAACTTTAAAATACTTTTTTGAGATAAAAGGTAATTCTATTGAAAAGGCTAATGGAGGAATAGGAATAGTTCCTTTTGTCTATGATGAAGCATATCTTTATTGGAGAGCATTATGGGAAGCAAGAGAAAGAAATGAGCAAATAGATATAGGAAAGTTTATTTTGCCTGTAAGAGAAGTCCATATAGAACCTCCTCAACGGCAACCAATGAAACATATACGAAAGCTATTTACTTTCTTAAATGAGGAGGAAGCGCATGAAGAGTAATTATATAGATACAGCGGCGATTACTTAGGTAATTGGATGTGTATTCAATAATGCTTCTATTCTTGATGATACAGATAAGTATATAATTCATGAAGATGACTTCCAAGAAGATTTTCATAAGATAATTTTCGGTAGTATCTATAATATCCATCTAACAGGTAGTCAAGTTAATATAGACGCGATTATAGATTATCTAGCAAACAGACCAAAGTTTGACGCCATATTTAAGCAAAACAAGGGTGTAGAATATCTCCTTGAAGCATCGCAAAGTGCAAGGCAAGATACTTTTAATTATTATTATAATAGATTAAAGAAGTTTACTTTGTTAAGAGCATATAGCAATTTTGGTCTTGATGTTAGCTATCTTTATGATCCAAATAATATTCTCGATACCAAAAAACGCCAAATGCAAGAAGATTGGCTGGATAATACTAGCTTAGTTGAAATAGCTCATGCTATTGATACAAAAATAGATGAAATCAAAAGTAAGTACATAGAAGATGATCTTGGATTAGGCTATCAAGCCGGAGACGGAATCAATGAACTTATTAGTGATTTAGAACAGCATCCCGAAGTTGGTATTCCACTATATGGCCCGTTAATTAATACAGTAACAAGAGGAGCAAGATTGCGAAAATTTTATTTGCGGTCGGCGGCTACGGGAACCGGTAAAACTAGATCTATGATAGCGGATGCGTGTAATTTTGCGTGCAATGAAATCTATCATGACCAATTTGGATGGATTAAAAATGGAACCTCTCAACCAACTTTGTTTATTGCCACAGAGCAAGATAAAAGCGAAGTTCAAACAATGATGTTAGCTTTCCTATCTGACGTAGATGAAGAACATATCCTTAACGGTCAATACTTTGAGGGTGAAAAAGAGAGGGTGCTAAAGGCCGCAGAAATAATTAAACGCAGTCCAATTTGGATAGAAGAATTACCAGATTTTTCTTTACAAGATGTAGAGAATAAAATAAAAAAGAATATTAGAGAAAATGAAGTTAAATATGTTCTTTTCGACTATCTTCAAACGTCGCTTAAAATTCTTGAAGAAATTAGTAAGAAGTCTGGGGGAGTTAGATTAAGAGAGGATAATATCTTATTTATGCTCTCCGCTAGATTGAAAGATTTAGCTAATAAATATGGTGTATTTATCATGTCTGCAACTCAATTAAACGCCGATTATTAGAGTAGTGAAACGCCAGATCAAAATCTATTAAGAGGCGCAAAAAGTATAGCCGATAGAATAGACGTTGGCATGATTCTACTAAGTGTTACAGATGAGGACTTAGTTAAGTTAGATCCAATACTAGAGGGTAACAAGAACTTATTGCGTCCGAATCTAAAATTATCTATCTATAAAAATAGACGAGGTTCGTACAAAGGAGTATATCTATGGTGTTCTGCTAACTTAGGAACTTGTAGAATTTTACCACAATTTTGTACTAATTGGAGACATGAGATGGTGGGCATTGAAGATATTCGAGTAATTGTCGATGAAGGGCCAGCAGCTTGGGAAAAATAATGGAGGAATATATAATGAAGAATAGTCAAGGTTTAGAGTACAGAATGAGCAAGAAAATGTTTAATGAGCTTCTTTCAAGCAGAACAGAGGAAGAAAAGAAACAGAATCCTTATGTTTATGTGATACAAATTATCAATGAGCAATTTGGCTTGAAAGAAACAGTAAATAAAGTATCTTTCTATGATGCTTAATTATGTCAAGATACTATGATAAAGATGAGTTAAAGAGTAAACTTGAATTAGAACAAATTTATGATTTACTCGAAGCGTGGGGTGGTGAGCCTGAATATGTAGATGGCGGGCTCATCTCCCAAACTATATGTCATAATCTTCCCGGTGAAGGATCAAGAAAGTTATATTATTACGAAAATACAAAACTTTTTAGGTGCTATACTGGATGCATAGATCCTACTTTTGATATATTTGACCTATGTATAAAGGTTAAAAAAAAGCAAGAAGATAAGAAATGGGAATTGTATAATGCTATGGATTATATAGCAGGATACTTTGGCTTCAACGGAGTAGAATTAGAAGATGAAAAAGAAGAATTAGAAGATTGGGATATATTTAGAAGGCATAATATTCAACTTCCAAAGTCCAAACAACCTATTTCTTTGAAAGAATATAATCCAATTATTCTTACTCGTTTTGCCTATCCTAGAATTTCAGGATGGGAAGCTGAGGGAATTTTACCAGAAGTTAATAGAAGAAATTTTATTGGTTACTATCCTGGCGGAGGGCAAATAACAATTCCTCATTTCGATATTGATAATAGATTAGTTGGAATAAGAGGGAGAACATTATCTTCTGAGGATGCAGAAAGATATGGTAAATATAGACCTCTTATGGTAAATAGACAGTTATACAATCATCCTTTGAGCATGAATTTGTATAATTTAAACCATAGTAAAGAAAATATAAAAAAGGTGAAAGCCGCAATTATATTTGAATCAGAAAAAAGCTGTCTTATGTATCAGTCTTATTATGGGTATGATAATGATATATCTGTGGCTTGTTGCGGAAGTAGTGTATCTAGCTATCATATAGATTTACTTAGGTCTTTAGGAGTTAATGAAATTATAATTGCTTTTGATAGACAATTTGTTGAGATTAGCGATGATGAATTTAAGAGATTAAAAGCAAAACTAATTCATATTTATAATAAATATAGTAAAAATGTTCGTATATCAGCTATATTTGATAAAGGAATGATTTTGCCATATAAAGCAAGTCCTATAGATAGAGGGCCGCAAATCTTTGAGAAGCTATTAAACGAAAGGATAATCCCTTATGAGTAAAGAAGTTCTAAACTTAGTACCTGCTATTAAATCAATAGAAAAAGGGCTAAATGAATTGGCGCAGAGATATAATAAGAAAATTCAACCATATTTAGATAGTTTAGAAAAACTTAGAGAAATAAATCAAGCGTGTGAATATTGTAACGGTACAGGTCGTGTTCTAAGAAACAGATCTTGCGCAGAGGATGATAGGCCAGACCCTAATGATCTAAGTGATTATATTAAATGTAGGGGCTGTAATGGAACAGGACTGGCGCATCAAAATAAAAGGGAGTGATAAGGATTGGAATATTCATTAATAAATCCAAGAAATTAGAATTATAGTGCTTTAGAGCAAGTATTAGTTAATAGGGGTATTTAGTATAATGATATATAGCATTATTTAACAGTATCAGAAAAAGATAATTTATCCCCCTTACTTCTCAATAACATTGAGGACGCTGCTAAATTAATTATTAAACATATTTTAAAGGACGATTCTTACATCTATATCTAGGTAGATAGCGACTGTGATGGATATACTTCTTCTGCGTTGTTATTAAACTACCTTCATGCACAATTTCCTTCGGCCATTAACAAGTTTATTTATAACTTTCATTCTGGCAAGATTCATGGAATAAAACCAGAGTTAATCCCCGAAAATGTTTCACTTGTTATTGCGCCAGATTCTAGCTCCAATGATTATCAAGAGCATGAAGAACTAGCTAATCGCGGAATTGATGTACTGGTCATAGACCATCACTTAGCAGATAAAGTATCCGAATATGCCTGCGTTGTTAATAATCAGCTTTGCGATTATCCAACAAAATCATTATCTGGTGTAGGAGTAGTTTATAAGCTATGCCAATATATGGATAGTATTTGCGGAACCTCATACGCGGACGACTATCTTGATATTGTAGCAACTGGTCTTGTTGGAGACATGATGGATATTCGAGATTTTGAAACTCATTATCTTATCCAATAGGGGCTATAGAGATCGAGTCTCCGCAATCCATTTATTAAAGGTATGGCTGATAAAAATGTTTATTAGTTAGGGAAAGGAGATTTAACTCCTATAGGAGTAGCGTTCTATATTGTTCCTCTTGTTAATGCTATTACTCGTGTGGGTACTCAAGACGAAAAGTAGATTCTATTTGAAAGTATGCTTGAATGGAAAGCATATGATCTTATTCCTTCTACTAAACGAGGATGTAAGGGACAAGAAGAAACAAGATTAGAACAAGCACTAAGAGTTTGTACTAATGTTAAAAATCGTTAGACTAGAACTAGAGATGCAGAAGTTGAATGTATAGAGAATATAATCTAGGAAAATAATCTTCTGGAGCATAAAGTTCTGGCAATTAAATTAGATAATATGTCTATTGATAGAGGTATTACTGGGTTAATTGCTAACGAGTTAATGAGTAAATATAAACGACCTGTAGTTCTTCTTTCTAAAACAGAGCATGAAGGATTGGAGGCTTGGGAAGGGTCTGCTAGAGGATATGAAAAATCTAAAATGAAAGACTTTAGATAGTTTGTTAAAGAATCAAACTTAGTATTCCTCGCCGAAGGACACGCCAATGCTTTCGGTTTTGGTATTTATGATAAAGATTTTGAAAGTTTTATTTCATGGTCAGATGAATAGCTAAAAGATATAGAATTTTCTCCAAGCTACAAGGTAGATTTTATTTACTCTATGTCAGATATTAATTCTAAGGATATTCTCGATTTAGGCGATGCAAAATATCTTTGGGGTCAAAATATCGACGAGCCGCTTATCGCGGTGGAAAATGTTGCAGTAACAAATGATATGATTGGTCTCATGTCACGAGACAAGAATCCTACTTTGAAGATTCAATTACCAAATGGAGTTACTTGCATCAAGTTTAAATCAAGCGAAGAGGAGCTAGATAATTTATCTAGCGAATTAGGTTGCGTGAGTATAAATTTGATTGGTAAACCAGAAGTAAATAGATACTTCGGTAGTGTGACACCACAAATTATTATTACAGATTATGAAATTATAAGTAGATAGAAGTATTACTTTTAATGATTGCGCAACCTCTTACTAAAGGAGGAAACAATCACAATGAGACGTTTTATGAGTATTATACTAAGTTTAATCATTTTATTATCTATAATGTGTAGTTGCAATAGTCCTTTCATTTCTATTGCATCAGCATATTCAGTACCGTATAACAGCAGTATTAGTTATACCTATAATGATTTAGATACATTGGTTGAGCTTATTGCGGAACAAATCTCTAATATGAGCGCCGCACATCAAATGGCCGATGCTGCTAGACAGTTAGGCTATTCTGAAAATCATGATGTTATCGAACTAGCCGTGAATGAATATGATAAGGCGAATGAGTTAAGACAATCTTACCAAGATGTATATGATAACCTCATGGAACATTGGCATCAAAAGGAAGAAGAGTACCCAGTAGCAACATATATTTGGAGCTATTTCAAAGACTTAGGTTATAACGATCAAGTTTGTGCGGGCATACTTGGTAATATAATGGCTGAAGTTGGTGGTAATACATTGAACATTCAATATGAGTTAAGCAATTCTTCATATTATGGAATGTGTCAGTGGAATAAAGCGTATTCTGAGGTTTGGGGAGCCTCATTAGAAGAGCAATGCAATTATTTGGAAAATACTATTGAATACGAATTTAATACATTCGGTCACGCCTATAAGAAAGGGTTTGACTATAATGATTTTCTAAATATGACAAGTATAACTGATGCCGCTTTAGCATTCGCGAAATGCTATGAGAGATGTGGATCTGGAAGTTATACGACAAGACAAAATAATGCAATTATCGCGTATAATTATTTTGTAAGCTAAAACGAAATATCTGCGGGCTGGCCGGAACCTAGACGACCGCCCGCAGGAAACTAAAATGGTTTTAACTATTTTTCGAGGTAAAATCGTCGGTTACGCGGTTTTATAAAATTTTTGGACAAATCCTACGAATTATACTATAATAATATTCAGATAAGATATAAGAAAATAGGAGGAATTATTATTATGGTAAATAAATGTGTTGTATGTGGGAAGGATTTTGAGGCCATAAAATCCACAAAGAAATATTGCAGTAATGATTGCATGAATGCTGCCAGAAGAGCTAGATATGGAGAACGACAAATTTAGATGGTTACTAATTCAATGGATTTACATAATAAAAGCTGTCTTATTTGTGGGAAAGATTTTACGCCTAAAACCCCCGCCGCGAATAATCGTCAATGCTGTTATAATTGTATGCCAGATGGAGTTCAACTAACTAGAGGAATGTTTCTAGCTAAAATAAAAGAGCACCTAGGTGGAAGATGTATAAAATGTGGATACGATAAATGTTTAAAAGCTCTAGAATTTCATCATTTAGATCCCTCTAAAAAAGATTTTACTATTAGTAACGATCATTTTAAGTTAAAAGAAGCGGTTGAAGAAGTAAAAAAATGTATTTTAATATGTTCTAATTGTCATAAAGAATTACATGATAATTTATGGACTATAGATGAACTAAATCTTGAAGAAAAGGAGGAAGTAGAACCATGACTCTAACTAACATGCAAGAGCAAGGTTTGAAAATCGCTGTAGCCCGATACAAAGCTCATGAGCCCTATACTTGTATCGCTGGCTACGCCTGACCGGAACAGGGAAAAGCACCTTAATTAAATTTATTGTGGCTGCTCTTAATATGTATGAGGAAGAGGTTGCTTATATCGCTTTTACTGGAAAGGCTTCAGAAGTACTGCGAGAAAAAGGGTGTCCTAATGCTCAAACCGCGCATAGATTACTTTATTATAGTAAACAAATGCCTAATGGTAAGTTTGTTTATAAACCTCGGCCACATATTGAATATAGTCTTATTGTTGTAGACGAGGTATCTATGTTACCTATTGATATGTGGGAATTGTTACTTTCTCATGGAGTATATGTTATTGCTTGCGGCGACCCGTTCCAGTTGCCACCTGTAGACAAGACTAAAGAAAACCATATACTTGACAACCCGCATATTTTCTTAGATGAGGTAATGAGACAAGCTAAAGAAAGCGATATTATTGTTACAAGTATGAATATCAGAGAAGGCAAATCAATCGTTCCAATGCGAGGAAATGATACTCAAATATTTAGAAAACAAGAACTTGTAGCTGGGATGTACGGTTGGGCCGATGAAATTCTTGTTGCGACAAATAAGAATAGATTTGATATAAATTAGTTTATGAGACTTGATGCCGGAAGAAGCTCAGAACCAGAAAGAGACGATAAAGTTATTTGTCTAAGAAATACGTGGGATATTTGTTCTGTTAAAGATGAAAACCCTCTTATCAACGGCACAATAGGTTACTTAAAAGATTTCTCTCTAGTTACTATGCAGTACAAAACTCTTACTGAATCTTTTACGGCTCAAATACTTCTTTCTAGTATTGAGACAACCTCTGGAGACACCTATCTTGATGTTCCTATTGATTATAATTCGCTTTTAACAGGTAAGAAAACTTTTACTCCACAGCAAGAATATTATCTTAATAAAAGAAAGGATAATCCACCTCTCCCAATAGAGTTTAACTATGGGTACGCAATCACTACTCATAGAGCCTAGGGTTCACAATGGGACAATGTATTGGTTATAGAGGAAAATTTTCCTTTCGATAAAGAAGAGCATGCTAGATGGCTTTATACCGCCTGCACTAGAGCAGCAAAGAAACTAACATTGATTTTAAAGAAATAATATAGTATAATATATTATATAGTAATATAAGAGAGGTATAATATGAGTTACTTTAACAATCATTCGCATACGGAGTTTAGTAACTTGCGTTTGCTTGACTGTATAAATAAACCAGAAAAGCTGATTGATAAAGCTATTGAAGTTGGATTAACGGGAATAGCTATCACGGACCACGAATCTCTCTCCGCGCATATGAGAGTAAATAAATATGCGAAAAAAATCAAAGAAACTAATCCCAGTTTTGTTATAGCTCTTGGTAATGAAATCTATCTTACAGATACTAGAGATTTAGGACAAAGATACTATCACTTTATCTTAATTGCTAAAGACGAAATTGGTTATAGGGGACTAAAGGAGTTATCTTCTATCGCCTGGATGAATGGTTATTATGATAGAAGAATGGAAAGAGTTCCTTTGCTTAAATCAGAATTAAAAGATGTAATGCAGAGATTTAAAGGGCATATTATTGGCACTACTGCTTGTATTGGCGGTGAATTAGGTCAATCCATTTTAAATCTAAATAATTGTGAAGAAATAAAAGATGAAGTAAACGCAAAGCGTTATCATCAACAGATTGTAGATTTTATTACTTTCTGTATAGATGTATTTGGTCAAGATGATTTTTATATTGAGTGCGCACCAGCGTCATATCCTGACCAGATTATTGCAAATAAAAGAATGTTAAAAATTGCAGAAGCGTTCTCTGTTAATATGTGTATCGGCACAGATGCCCACTATCTAACAAAAGAAGATAGATATGTCCATAAAGCATATTTAAATTCTAAGGGCGGAGAAAGAGAAGTCGATAGCTTCTATGAATTTACTCGTCTTATGGACGAAACTGAAACTAGAGAATTACTTCGTTTGAGCTATGAAGATAATATTATTGATTGGATTTTTAATTGCTCAAACGAGATTAAAGATAAAATAGAATTTTACTCTCTGGAAAAGCATCAGTCTATTCCAGAAGTAGAAGTAACTGATTACCCTCCTACTGCATGGTGGGGAACTAACAATGATTATGCAGATGAAATGTCTAAGTATCCAATCCTAAAATCACTTTTCACTTCCGATAATATTCAAGAGCGTTATTGGATAAATGAATGCTGGAAAGCGCTAGAAGCAAAAGGTATTGATTGGATTGATAGACCAGAATATCCAGAAAGACTTGAAGAAGAAGCAAGAGTAAAGAGAGTGATTGGAGAGAAATTACAAACTTGTATGTTCGCTTATCCAAATACATTAAAACACTATGTTGATTTGTTTTGGGATTGCGGAAGTACGGTAGGTGCGGGTCGAGGTTCGGCTTGTGCAGCTCTTAATCATTATCTTCTTGGAATTACTCAGCTGGATCCAATCGAATGGGATCTTCCTTTCTGGAGATATATCAATGACAAAAGAACAGAACTTGGAGATATTGATTTGGACTTGGCTCCATCTAAGATTCAAAAAATCTTTGCTGAAATCAGAAAAGAACGAGGAGAATTAGGGCTAGTCCAAGTATGTACCTTCGGAACTGAGGGAACTAAATCTGCCATATTGACAGCCTGTAGAGGTTATAGATCTGACGATTATCCAGAAGGTATTGATGTTGATATGGCTCAATATATGAGTTCCCTAATTCCGCAGGAAAGAGGCTTCTTGTGGCCCATTGAGGACGTCGTTAATGGAAACCCAGAAAAGGGACGTAAAGCAGTTACTACATTTGTAAATACTGTAAATCAATATCCCGGTCTTCTAGATATTATTACTAGAATTCAAGGGCTTGTAAATAAACGTTCTAGTCATGCATCCGGCGTTATTTTGTTTGATGAAAATATTTTCGACAGTGCCGCAGTTATGAGAACACCAAAGGGTGCATTAATTACTCAATGGGATTTGCATGACCAAGAGGCTGCTGGTTCTGTTAAGTATGACTTTCTCTTAACAGCAGTTCAAGATATTATTATCCAAGCTGTTGAATTACTACAAGAAGATGGAGTTATCGAAAAAGATTTAACTTTAAGAGAAGTATATAATAAATATCTTCATCCATCTGTCTTGCCTCAAGATGATAAAAAAATGTGGGATGCTTTAGCTAATGGTGATGTTCTTGGATGTTTCCAATTTGACTCAAGCGTTGGTGCACAAGCCGCGAAGAAGATTAAACCTCAAAATCCGCATGAGATGGCTGACGCGAATGGATTGATGCGCCTAATGACTTCCGAAAAAGGTGCTGAAACTCCAATGGAGAAGTATGTTCGATTTAAGAATAATATTTCTCTTTGGTATCAAGAAATGGACAGAGAAGGATTAACAAAAGAAGAACAAAGGATTCTCGAACCGCATTTCTTACGTTCTTATGGTGTTCCTCCTAGCCAAGAACAAATGATGACCATGTTACAAGACGAGAATATCTGCGGATTTACTCTTGAAGAAGCGAATGCTGCAAGAAAAATTGTTGGTAAAAAGCAAATGAATAAAATCCCAGAACTTAAAGAAAAGGTCTTAAACTCTGCGAAATCTCCCGCGTTAGGACATTATGTCTGGACTTATGGCATCGGCCCGCAAATGGGTTATTCGTTCAGTATTATCCATGCTCTTGCTTATAGTTTTGTTGGTATGCAAACTCTGTATCTTGCTACTCATTTTAATCCGGTATATTGGAATACGGCGTATCTGATTGTAAATAGTGGTGCTATTGATGAAGAAGAAGGAGAACAATCAGATTATACAAAGATTGCAAAAGCAATAGGAGAAATTCGTAATGCAGGAATTAAGGTTTCCCTTGTGGATATTAATAATTCTGACTTTGGATTTAAGCCAGATGTAAAAAATAACTAGATTCTTTTCGGATTAAAGGGTTTGTCAAATGTTAATAATGAACTGATAAAAACTATTGTAGATAATCGACCCTATGTATCTCTTGTTGATTTCTATAACAGAGTTCATCCTAATAAACAAGCAATGATTTCTTTAATTAAAGGTGGAGGATTCGACCAGTTTAGTTCACGTATGGAGGCTATGATTCAATATATATGGATTACCTGCGATAAGAAAAAGAGAATTACTTTACAAAACCTTCCTGGGTTAATGAGATATGATCTTATCCCCTATGAAGAAAAGTTTGTGATGCCGAAAAGAGTGTATGAATTTAATAGGTATCTAAAAGCAGAGTGTAAAGATCCTTACAATGTAGCAAAATATAAACTCGACGAAAGAGCAATCACCTTTCTCGTTGAAATTGATTGCGAGGATCTATTGGAAACAGATAATCTAGCATGGTATATTGACATAAAAGCCTGGGATAAAATTTATCAAAGTTACATGGACGTATTTAGAAATTGGATCTCTGAAAATAAAGAAACGATTTTAGATAATTTAAACACCACCATCTTTATGGAAGATTGGAAAAAGTATGCTTCAGGGAACATATCTTCTTGGGAAATGGAATCTCTATGTTTTTATTATCACGACCATGAGCTAGCGAATATTAACAATAGCAAATATGGATTTGTAGACTTCTTTAGCCTTCCAGAAGAACCTCAAGTAGATAAAGTATTTAAAAAAGGTGCTTCTTTAATTCCTATTTATAAACTGCATAAAATCTGCGGGACGTGCATTGCAAAAAATAAGGTGAAGAGTACTGTATATCTTCTTACAACAACTGGAGTAGTAGCAGTTAAATTCAGACAAGAATACTTTGCTTTGTTTGATAAACAAACCTTCCAAAGAAACGCAGATGGAACAAAGAGAGTTGTAGAGAAGTCTTGGTTTAATAGAGGTAATATGATTGTTGTGCAAGGGATTAGACGAGGCGATGAATTTGTAACAAAGAAATATGCAAGTTCTGGAGGCCATCAACTTTATCACATTGATGAAATTATCAATGGAACAGATCTAATCTTGAGAAGCGAAAGAAAACAAGGAGAAGATGAAGATGAAGATATTAGCATTAATGGGTGAAGCAGGAAGCGGTAAGGATACTATTCTCCATAGAATTATGGAGAAGTATCCTTCCTATTTCAATGAAATTATTAGTTGTACGACTCGACCTCCTAGGCAGGGAGAGAAAGAAGGAGTTAATTATCACTTCTTATCCGTTGAAGATTTTATTAGAAAAATCTTAAATGGAGATATGCTAGAGGCTACTGAATTTAATGGTTGGCACTATGGAACAGATAGTCAAAGTCTAACAATAGATAAGATAAATATAGGAGTATTTAATCCAGAAGGAGTTAGATGCTTACAGGAAGATGAAAACATTGAACTGTATGTATTTTATGTGCGGGCCGCGGGTAAGTAGCGTCTTTTAAGATAGCTGAATAGAGAAGAAAATCCTGATGTAGACGAAATAATTAGAAGATACAAAGCGGATACAGAAGATTTTAGTTTTCTTAATGATATAAAATATATAACTCTTTAGAACAATACCTTAGATGATATTGATATAGCTGTTGATACTATATTTGGACAATTCTATTAAATAATTATATTAGAAATCACAATATATAGTGTTCAACAAAAAAATATATTACAAGGAGTTGTATTATATGTTACAAATAAAGAAAAGAAATGGTATAGTAGCTCCATTTGATAGAGAACGAATTATCAACGCTATCAATAAAGCCTTCATCGAAGTAGATGGAGAATTATATGAAGATGATACTGCAAATGATATTGCAGATGAAATTAAGTATGCAGTAAAAACTTCTGACGATGTGGTTTCTGTAGAAAAAATTCAAGACATGGTGGAAGATTTTCTTATGAAGTCTGAGCGGAGAGACGTTGCTAAAGCATACATTAGATATAGATATAAAAGAGAAATTGCCAGAAAAGGGCAAGACGATTTTATGAAAGCCTTTTCTGCCAAAGTGCAGGGTTCAGATATAGAGAATCAAAATGCTAATGTTGATGAAATGTCATTCGGCGGAAGAGTTGGTGCAGCTTCTGATTTGCAAATGAAGAAGTACGCTCTTGATTATCTTGTATCTAATAAATCACGCGCAAACCATGAGAATAATGAGATTTATATTCATGACTTAAATGCTTATGCAGTAGGTATGCATAACTGTCTTTCTATTCCTTTTGATGATTTGCTTGCAAAAGGATTCAATACAAGACAAACTGATGTACGACCAGCGGGTTCAGTAAATACAGCTTTTCAACTTGTTGCTGTAATCTTTCAGCTTCAAAGTTTACAGCAGTTTGGTGGCGTTTCTGCTACACATCTTGATTGGACTATGATTCCTTATGTAAGAAAAAGTTTCTATAAACATTATATGGATGGATTGACATATATCGAACAAGTCATTAGCATGGATGATAGATTAAATAATCAACTGTCTATTGAAGATCCTATCTATAAGGAATTTAAAGGCGCATATTCATATGCTATCGCTATGACAGAAAAGGAAGTTCATCAAGCGGTTGAGGGAATGTATCATAATCTAAATACTCTTCAATCTCGTTCCGGCAATCAACTTCCATTTACTTCTATTAACTATGGAACTTGTACTCTTCCAGAAGGAAGAATGGTTACTAAAGCTCTTCTGGAAGTCTCTATTGAAGGACTTGGTAGACTTCACAAGACTTCAATTTTCCCCTGTGGAATTTTCCAATGTATGAAAGGTGTAAATAGGAAGCCTGGAGATCCAAATTACGATTTATTTAGATTAGCATTAAAGTCTACTGCCACTAGATTATATCCTAATTATGCTAATGTAGATTGGTCTGGCAATGCCGGATATGATGTAAACGATCCAAGTACATATTTCTCTACAATGGGATGTAGAACTGCTAATGGATTCGATATTAACGGCTTAAAGCAACAGAAAGACGGTAGAGGAAATATCTGTCCTGTTACTATTATAATGCCAACAATAGCAATGGAAGCTAATGGTGACGTAGAAACTTTTATGAAACTTTTAGATATTAAGATCGAAGAAGCGAAAGATATGCTTCTTGAAAGATTTGAATATATCTGTGCGCAACCTGCGGATTCGGCAAAATTCATGTATGAAAATGGCTTAATGGCTGGATATGATGGAATTTCTACTCGAAGTGCTTTACAACATGGCACATTGAGTCTTGGGCAGATTGGATTGGCAGAAACTTTACAAATTCTTATTGGATGTGATCATACTGAGCCAGAGGGCATGAAATTAGCAAAAAGAATAGAGCAGTTATTTAAAGATAGATGCGCAGAGTATAAAGAAAAATATAGACTTAATTTCGGAGTATATTATACTCCAGCCGAGAATCTTTGCTATACCTCTCTTAAAAAATTCCGTGATAAGTATGGTATCATTCCTAATGTAAGCGATAGAGAGTTCTTTACTAATTCTATGCACGTACCAGTATGGCACCAACTCTCTCCATTTGATAAAATTGATATTGAAAGTCAATTAACTGGATATTCTTCTGCTGGTTGTATTACTTATGTTGAGTTAGATACTGGCATGGAAAAGAATATTGATGCTATGGAGACATTAGTAAATTATGCTATGGATAAAGATATTCCATACTTTGCAATAAATGTTCCATGTGACACCTGCCTAAATTGCGGATATACTGGCGAGTTTAATGATAAGTGCCCTCAGTGCGGTAGTAAAGAAATTCAACAGTTAAGAAGGGTAACAGGCTATCTAACTGGTAACTACAAGACCGCCTTTAATAAAGGAAAGCAGGATGAAGTAAACAATAGAGTTAAACATGTGGGGTATATGGAATGAAGTATGCAGGTATTATAAAAAATGACTTTGCTGCTGCTCCCGGAGTATCCTTGAGTTTCTTTACTCAAGGATGCCCCCATAGATGTAAAGGGTGTCATAATCAAGAGACTTGGGATTTTGATAGTGGCAGAGAATTTACTCATGAAACTCTTAATTCAATCTTAGAAGGGCTAACTGCTAATGGAATTAAGAGAACTTTATGTATAATGGGCGGCGAACCATTATGTCCAGAAAATACATTTTTAACCCATCTAGTAATACAAACCGCAAAGGAGACAATTCCTGATTTGAAGGTTTATCTATGGACTGGATACTTGTATGAAGATTTAAGAAAAACAACAGATACAGTTATTTAGAATATACTTCAATTAACTGATGTGCTAATTGATGGGCCATATATTGAAAATGAAAGAGATATTACAGAGCCTCTAAGGGGTAGTCGTAATTAGAAGATAATCTACCTAAAATGATTTTCGTAAAAAGTATTTTTGGAGGAATAATGATAGCAATAGCAAGCTATATCTATTTGTCTGTTGGTGGTATAGTTGGAGCTATTATGTTTTCCATTGGTTTATTAACCATACTAAATATGTAGTTTAAGTTGTTTACTGGTTCAGTTGGTTATATCAAGAGCAAAAATGATATAAAAGACAATCTTATTATTTTATCAGGAAATATCATTGGAGCGTGCGGGATTTTAGCTTTTCCGCACGCAGCAGCTCTATCTTTGGTCTCTGCTAAGATTGCAGTTCCGCTATATCTAGTTTTCCTAAAAGGAATTGTTTGTGGTATATTTATATATTCGGCAGTATCTTCATTTAAGAGAAATAAAGATTATATGGTGCCAGTTTGTGTAACAGGCTTTATATTATTCGGTGGAGAACATTGCATTGCCGATCTTTGTTATGCCTTGGCCGCTGGTGTGCTTTCTATTGATATAATATTATTTCTAATAGTAGTTACATTGGGTAATTCTATAGGAGCAATAATTGTTGACAGAATACAATAATTATGATATTATATTAAAAGAAAAGGAGGGCTAGATATGACTTTATATGAGTTAAATCAAGCTGGATATGCTTCTCTTCCAAAAATGACAAAAGCCGAGCTAGATACGGCTAAAGAAGATATTATCACATTTTTAAAATCTCACAACTCACAATATTACATGATGCTTAATCATGATAATAAATACTTCACTTTATTTGTTTATGAAAATAATATAGACGTAGAAAAAATGGCACGTGAGATTATCTCAGTCTCCAAGTCTCTTGGAGAAATTAAATCAATAGAAGTAAATGGAGATATTATAGAAATTTGGATTCTATATGAAGGCAAATGTGATATGTACGCATTTTTCGACTATGCAAAAGGGGTGATACAAGTATGACAAATAGCATTATTGTTAATTATGATCCATTCGCGATGGAATCTACTGTATATATCCTAGAAGATGGATTGCAAAAACAAATGAAAGTATGCTCTGATATTAACGGCCTGGCGGAAACTCTGGTTGGACTTTCTTACGGAAACAATATATATAGCATACTAATTCATGCCCCTCTTGCAATTACAGGGGAAATAAAGAATTTTGTGCGAGATTTAGAAGCAAGTATGTATTCAAATAATAAAATTACAGTTGAGGGAATTTAATATGGTTTATAATTTAAAGTCTACAAATACTTATAGAGTGCCAACCGTAGAAGATGCACTTAGACTGCGGAAATGGCTAGAAAAGACGGCAGTAGGAGAGTTAACCTCATTTAAATATGCTACTAAGTATATTAAGCAAAAGGGAGAAATAATTGAGGAGTATCAACTCGTTACTGCTACAATGACTATCGACAATGAAAAAGAACCAGAAGGCGTTATGCCAATTACTATTACGGAGGAATAATATGAGCGTATATTTCGAGAAAGTAAGTCGTTTTAATGACATTGATCTACCTATACCAACTCGCGCAACCGCAAATTCCGCAGGCTATGATTTTGTAGTTGCAGAAGATGTCGTTCTTCCTCCAATGAATTTTTTAACTTCTAAGATTCAAGATCATGTTTTTGAAAAAAATGCTGACAAGGATTTTTATGGGTTCGTAGACCCATTTACTCTTGATGATATGGCTAATCTTACTAAAGAATTAAAATCCAAGATTACGCTAGTATCAACAGGAATGAAATGTCATTTAAATCCTGGGCAGTATTTAGAATTAAGCGTCCGCAGTTCTACTCCTCTTAAACACTGGATTATTTGCGGGAATAGCGTAGGTATTATTGATGCTGACTATTGCGATAATCCCGATAATGAAGGAGAGATTTTCTTTCAACTCGTTAATCTATCTCCTTTTGCTATCCAACTGAAGCGAGGAGATAAGATTGGTCAAGGTATTATTAAAAGCTATGGGATTACAGATAATGATGCTGCGACTGGAGAAAGACTTGGCGGATTTGGAAGCACTTCTGTATGAGTAATTTATTATCATTAGACTAGAGCTCCAGAATCACGGGGTACGCGGTCTTTGAAGATAATAAGTTAAAAACATTTGGTAAATTTGTTGTCGAAGATAGTAATATAGATACTAGATTAGTAAAGATAAGACAAAAGATAAAAGATCTTATTATCTAGTTTAATATAGATGAAGTCGTTTTTGAAGATATACAATAGCAAAATAATGTATCTAATAATGTATAGACCTTTAAAATTTTAGCGGAGGTCTATGGAGTTATTTCCGAATTATTAGAAGAAGAGAAAATACCTCATTCAACGATTTTATCTACTTCATGGAAATCTCTTCTTGGGATAAAGGGTCGCACTAGACCAGAATAGAAAAAAAATGCCCAGGATTATGTGTTAAATAACTATGGTACAAAACCAACTCAAGATGAAAGTGATGCGGTTTGTATCGGCCTTGCGCATATAAAATAGAATTAGTGCGCTTGGTAATTGGTTCAAATAAAAAAATCCTCCTTTCTTAACTTTAAAATACTTTGAGAAGTTAAGAAAGGAGGATTTTATGTTTACATTTATAGCAGAACATATAGTAGAAATTCTGTTTGGTCTAATTTCCGCAGGTGCTTTGGCTTTTTGTAGATATTTATATAAACAATTAATAGCTTACAAAAAGATGTTACAAGAGAAAGAGAATGATGATATAGCTGAATTGATTGACGAAAAGTTGAAACCTGTAGTAGAAGATATTGAAGAACTTCGAAGATATCTACGGAGGATTGAAAACAAAGAAAATCAAGACTTGACCTTAATTATAGCTTCGTATAGATTTCGACTTGTTCAACTGTGTAAAATATATATCAAACAAGGATATATGACGCAAGATCAATATGACCAGTTAACAGAATTTTATAAACTCTATATCTCTCTTGGCGGAAACGGTTAGGCGAAAGAATATTACGAAAAAGCGATTGAGTTAGAAATTAAATTTGTATAATAAAAAAAATGGGGAACTCTTAATTGAGTTCCCCATCCTTCTTTAAACGATTGAAAATTGAGTTAGTCATATTTATTATCTCTTGACCATAAGTTGCTATCAAATCTGCTAGCAATTCCTCTTGTTCAAATGATAATTCTATCCCATAACTAAACATTGCAGCGTGTGTTAATTCATGACATAAAACTTTTTTCATCATCGTTGAAGATAATTCTTCATTGATATAAATACCTTTAGTTTTGCTATCGCAAGCTCCTATTGTTAATTGACCATCACTTCTAATTAACATAGGATGAATAGGAGAAGTTAAGAATAATTTCCATTCTTCTCCATTTATATTAAGCATGGTTTAAAGAAGATATTTTTGTAGCAAGAGCAGAGATCTTTTTCTCTAGGAGCTGTCTTTCTTCTGGACTTGCATCATCAATCATTTCTACTAAATCCTCACTTAATTCTTTCATATATTTGTCCAATTCTCTAATTTTAGTATCCTTGTCTTTATGCAATTCTTTTGATTCCATATACATACGACGAGTAATTGGACTGCGGCCTTCGCGAGAATCTCTTAGTTCCATGGGATATTCTCTTTCGTTGTAATAGATTGGTTTTTCTCCATATCCTTTACGACTACCTGACATATCCTCCATGTATCTGCCTTGAGAATCTCTAGAGCGAGGATAATACATTCTGCCCCAATCGTCTCTATCCATATCTCTATCTGGAAGATAATATGGTGGCATCATTGGGATGTAATATTTCTTATGTTCCTCTTCTTTCTCCTCCATTGCCTTGACAATAGAACAGTAATACATCGCCTGTTCTAAGTCTTTTATCATATCAATAACTTCGCCTAATTCATGGGTATCTACATTATGAATATCGCTTAGCTATGATTGAACACATCCAATAAGAGTTTCTTTCATATGTTTAAGTCTTTCCATAATTAAGCCACCCTTTCAATAATTAGATTTGCGTTTTGGACGTCGATTGCCTAAGTAGAAATATTTTTTACGGCAATTTCAAAACAACATCCTCTTGGTACATCAATAAATATAGAACTTGCTACATTATTGTAGTCTCCTACTGCTGGAGCTGTAGATATCATAGTAGTAGAAGCTACACCTTCTCCGTTAATAGCAATAGCTAAAGAAATTGGACCTACTGTTCCGCCTGCGGCAACCGCAATATTGCCGCTAAAGTGAGCTTTATATCTAGCTCTGCACTGTGTAGATGTATTACCTTTTAATGTTACTAGTCCACTCCCAACGCGGTGTAGTAGGCTGTTGGAGCAGCCCACTACCGCATCGGTAAAAAGGACATTCTGATTAGCTTGTACTGTTTGTACGGCATTCGCAATAATTTCCATTGAACCAAATCTCTCCTTTTAATTTCTAATTAGCACCCGCAACTATTCATGCTATAGCAGCAGTTGGGGTTTGGTACTACGTAAGCGGGAATTGGATTATCACGGCCTAATCTGCGGATGAGCTCGGCAGTTTGAGCTTCTTGATTAGCTGTAATAAAGTTATTCTGAGCCTGTTGAGATGCGGCAAGACGAAGAGCCTGATTCTCGTTTTGCAAGTCAGAGATTTTCTCCTGGCAGAGATAATCGAGAATTGCACGAGTTCCAGCGTTCTGGCTATCAATAATATCACGGGTATTATTAGCCATAGAAGTTTGAAGCGCATTTGTATTAGTTGCTAGATTGTAGTTGACGTCGGCAAAACCTCTCTCAATCTAACGACCGGTCTCGCAGCAGCAATCTGCAATTTGGCGAGAAATAGCATTTTGATTTGTGAGATTATCAAAGCTTGCTTGCTGAATTGCAGATTTAGTATCGCAGCAACAGTTAGAGAGCTGTGTAGCCAAAGCATTTTGACCCTGCATTAAAGCTACATTAGTGCTGTTAAATCCTTGCTGTGTCTAGTATCCGAGATTACATACTGCATTATCAACTCCATGGAATCCATTAGTTAAAGCATTATTCAGAGCATAAGTGCTGTCACAGATTCCCTGTTGAATAGCATTAATACCAGACTGGAGATTTTGGAAAGCAAAACCTTCATTAATGTCTGCGCGAGTTGCCCAGCCTTGGCCAGAAGGGGAGCCTAAACCATTGCTATTAGCTCCGTATCCACCAAAGCCTCCGAATCCGTTTCCCCATCCAGAGAAGCAGAATAGGAATAGAATTATAATCCACCAAGCTCCTCCGTCATTCCAAATTCCGCCGTTGTTACGCTCATTACCACCTGTAGCAGCGGCGATGTCAGCTAAAGAGTATCCATTGTTAGAATTGAACATTTAAGTTCCTCCTTTAAGAAAATATTAAAGGCCGAGCATTTTCTTAAAGTCAGCAAACTCCTTGTCATAGTCTAATCCTCTTTGGGATAAAAGATTTCTAGCTATTTGTTCTATCTCTTCTGTTTTATTCTACTTGGCAAGATCTAACAAATTAGCTCCAAACGGATTATTCCCCATCTAGCTTTCTAGCATATTTAAAGTTAGTTGCTGAGGATTCTATCCATTCCTAATCATTTGAATTAACTACATTGGATTCATTTTATCGACTCCTTAAAAATCTAATTTTGGCTTTGATTCCTGCTATTGCGCTGTAGGCTACTTACTTGCCTATGGCGCAATTTTTTCTTTTAGTTGAGCAAGTACGGTTTCAAATTCTTCTCTAGTAACATACTGAGAAGGATTGACAACTGTTTCAACTGGAATATTCTTTAATTCATAAACATTAAGCGTTGAAGTTCCATCTAAATTTATCTATTTTGTATATATTTTTTTATTAGCTAAATCAGGAAAGAAAAATACAGAACCATCAAAGTCAATGCTAGTTGCCTTCACTTCTTCTATTGAAGAAACTGGGCGACCTTTAATTCCAATCTAGGGCTATTCCACATACTGCATCCTTTGTTGCGGTATATAAGGGACTGCCGCATACTAAGGCTGCTATTGTTGTGGTATATAGTATGGATAATTAACTGCCATAGTTTTACCTCCTTTAAAATATTCCCTTGGCCTTTCATTATTATATAAAATTTTGACAAAGATAATTTTACTATTTTGCCAAAATTTTTGCCAATTTTAGTATAAAAATATAATGGGGCATAGTAACCCCATTATATCATGATGCTCTATTTTCATTAACCGCGGCTTCAATGAGATTAGTTAGGTAAGTATTTAAGTCGCCAGTTGTCTCAATAATATATTGTTTTGCATCAGATGATAAGATCTCTAATACAGATTCCATAGTCTTATCAAATGCAATTTTTTGAGCCTCAGCATCAAAAGCACCTTGTTCTTTTAAGCTATTAACATAAGTCTGATTTGTAGCTATTACACATTTAGTAATAGTATCAAATATCATAGTGGTGTATTTCTAAGCTGTTTCATTCTCTGTCTTAGAATTTAACTCATCTCGTTTAGCAGAGAGGAAATCTACGAGATATTTTGTTAAAATACCAAGCAGAGGAAGAATACAAAGCTAGAATATTTGAATAACAATTTCAGGCATATTAATTCCTCCTTTATATTATATATAAAACAATAGGAAGATAATTTAACTTTATTTGACCTGCGGGTTTCCGTTTAACCGATCTTTTTGCTAACGCTCATAAATTCTTAATCTAAGAGTGCTTTCAGATATGTCTTGACATTCTTTCGCTAATCTAGTAATTGGCTCATTATGTAGATAGCGTTCATATAATTCATCGAAATTATCTGGAAGATTTTTTCTTGGTCTACCAAATTTTATTCCTTTCTATTTAGCTGCGGCTATTCCTTCTGCCTATCTCTATTTAATATATGTTCTTTCCTGTTCAGCCTAGAAAGATAAGATTTGTAAGACTAGATCTGATATAAAAGTACCCATAATATCTTTGCAATATGACGTATCCAATAATGGCATATCCAAAACTTTTATATCTACATTTTTTGTCTTTGTTATTAAACTCCATTGTTCAAGAATTTCAGAATAGTTACGTCCTAGTCTGTCAATGGACTTCAGGAGAATCATATCTCCTGAAGTCACAGTATCCATCATTTTCTAATAAGATGGTCTATTAAAATCTTTGCCCGACTGTTTATCTATGAAGATATTTTCTTCTTTAACCCCAGCTTCAGTTAAAGCAAGAATTTGGCGGTCAATATTTTGGTCACGTGAACTAACTCGTGCGTATCCGTATAACACCTTTATCACCTCATAGATATATGAAAAATTGGCAATTTTATATAACAAAAATTGCCCAAAATTTTGGCAATTCGGCGTTTTGATTTATATAAAATTTTATTATATAATATATATAAGATTACCAAGGATAATCTCTAGCAATCAAAACATCGCCTTCTGGCATTATAAATTTATATCTACCATCTGAATAAACATCATCAATAGAGCTTCCATCTTTTATTAAATATACATTATCTGATATTCCTGCACTCATAGGACTGCTGTAAACAATTTCTCCAGGGGTTGCTCTTACTGGATAGCCATATTGAAGGCTTGTTTTATCTATTATTGAATACTTTTCCGTCTGAAAAGTTTGGTTAATAATCATGTTCGCACCTCCTACAAAATTATATATATCTATATATCATTTTCTGGAATTTTTTGGGCTTTAAAAGTTAAACTATTTTCTTGTTGATTTATACACTAAATGCCTGAATTATTATATATATCTATGTCTTTTATTGTTGGAGTTGGACAAATTATCTATTTGCCCTCATCGCTCAATACTCCAATTATATTTACTGTTTGAGTATTATTAGACCAAGCTGATGAATATAGAGTTATCAATTTAATAATAGGTTTAAGTGCAGAATTTGCCAATATAGTATTGAACTCCTTTTCAGTTCCAGTAAACCCTCCTTCTTTAGCTGTTTCATAAGCAGATTTACCGTTTAATCCAGGCTACCCTATTCCAGCAACCTTTTTCCCATTTACTTTTATCATAGTATAATACTACCTCCTAAATTTAATTAATATTACCTCCAGTAGAAGTAATTGTAGCGGGACCAATAATTTTATATGCTATAACTTGGTAATTATTATTTATTAATATAGCTCCCAAACTTTCATATGCAGACTGAGGAGTAATTTTAAGTCCTGAAGAAGAACCGGCATTTATAGTTATAATACTATTTTTTATCACTTTATAATTATTTTTCTACACTACCCATACTGACATTGGCGCATTTTCATATTCTATTATTACAGTACATCCACTTATACCACTCAATGATTCAAATATAATATCCACCGTTTCTATAGGGGTTTCTGTTGTAATCTATCCTATTTTATCTGCCATCTGTTGAAAACTATCAGTTGCCGCAGTTTCTACTCCTTTGTCAGTGACTGCGGCCGCTATTAGGGTTTTGCCCTCACTGACATCGGTAAAAAGCTCATCAATAGCTGATTGAACATTAGTGGCTTTCATACTTGAAGTTTCATTATTATATTCTATTGATGATGCAGTAAGATTTTCATTATCTTCTTCATCAAATTCAATAGTATAAGGTCCTAACCCTAATGTTTCTCCCATTTCTGCGCTACCGCCTCCTGGTACGGTAATAGCATTTTGGTTTTTAACCTATCCAGTTAAAATACATTCCATAGATATTTTCTCCTTTCATCTAGAACCTTTAAAAAAGTACACTTTACTGAACTTGGTCAACTATATATAATTTATCTACTCTTTCTTTCATATATATTTGAAAAGAGTAAGATACTCACTTTTGGGAAAAGGGTTTCTTACCCTTTTCCCAATTTTTTGTTATCTAGACAGAAGAAGTATTTTTCCTGTTAAAAAGTGTACTTTTTCTCGGAAATTGTTAATGACTTTCTAAAAGACTGGAGCGAAGATCGCTTCCATCCTCGACCTTCTATCTAGTAATTTAGATTTGTTTATAGCAATAGCTAGATAGAAGGAGGTAAACAATTTGCCTAAATGTATTTTAGCTGAGTAGGGTGGAAAAGGTGGAGGTTCTCTTTCTCTTGTAAAAATTGAAGTAACCACTCCCCCTACTAAAACGAGCTATCTTGCTGGTGATACTTTTAATCCCGCGGGAATGGTAGTCACCGCATCTTACGGCACGGACGGCATTATTGTAACAACAGCAGAAGTAACTGGGTATCAAGTTACTCCAAACCCTTTAACTGATGGGGTTACTAAAGTAACAATTACTTACTCTGAATTAGGAGAAACTTGTTAGACCACTCAAGACATTACTGTTATTCATAAACTTCTTAGTATTTAGGTTACTACTAACCCAACTAAGACAACTTATGAATATGGAGACACTCTCCAAACAACAGGAATGGTAGTTACAGCAAGTTATTCTGATAGTACATCATCCGCGGTTACCGGGTATAGTTGCTCTCCAACGTCATTAACTGCGGTTGGCACCTAGAAAATTACTGTTTCTTACACAGAAAATGGAGTAACTCAGTCTGCTTCTTTCAATGTTACTGTTGAAAGAAAATCGGTGCCGAAACCAACATGGAAGAATAATCTTACCTATACTGGTAGTAGCCAATCAGTAAGTGGTGCTTCCTATTGGAATAACTTTAATACCACTTATATGACGATTGGCGGGACAACTTCCGCGACTAACGCTGGAACCTATACTGCTACTTTCACACTAAATAGTAATTATAGATGGGCCGATGGAACTACATCAAATCTTGATGTAAACTGGACTATCAATAAAGCTGCTGGGACTTTAACAGTAAGTCCAACTTCTGTAGCTCTTAATGGAGATAACTATAGTGCAGGCGTAAAAGTTACTATTACCCGTCCTGGAGATGGAGCTATTAGTTATAGCCCAACTAGCGTTTCTGGCTTAACTTTATCTTTAAGTGGGAACGTTCTTACAATTAAAGGCGACGGTAGTACAGCTATTTCTTCTACAACTATTACTATCAAGGTTGCAGCAGGAACTAACTATACGGCTCCAAGTAATAAAACTGTTACAGTAACAGCTAGCTATTGGGAGTGGGGATCTGAAACTGCTGTTGGTGATGCTAAATGGTGGGCTGGATTAAAAACATGGGCCGCTAAGGCATCATCTGGAGAGCGACAAAATTGCGTAGGTAAGACTAAAAGAGTAAGTTTATCATCTTCTGTTTTAGGTGGTAATCAAGTATTAATGAGATGCGTTGGCGCAGATTAGGATGGAACAGGAACTTTAGCTTTTAATGCTGTCTCCGCTCTTCCTAATTCTACAAATTTTGGTAGCAATGCAGTATGGATTGGATCAACTGCTAGAGATCTATGTCAAGATTTCTATAACCGCTGTAGCGCGAAAGATTCTATTAAGACAGTAAAGAAGGGTACTTGTCCTAGTACAAATAGCTCTAGAAATGGTTCTGTAACCTATAATGATGAAACAGTATTCTTATTATCCGAAAGAGAATACGGATTAGATTCTTACTCTTCTATCTCCACTTCAAACAGTACTACCTCTAAAGCAGAGTGTACTCAAGGTTATAATGCTGCGTATAGTTACTACACAAGCAACTCTAGAAGGGTTATGTACTTAGGAGATGCAAACGGTAATCCAACTAGCTCATATGCGTATCAATGGGAGAGGTCCCGTCGCTACAACGGCTCGGGCTACGTTTGCTCTGTCACCGGCGGTGGATCTGCGACCGACAGCTACTACAGCGACAGCGGCGGGCTCGCGCCGGCTTTCGTTATCGGATAACACAATAAAATAACAATTCGGGACAGTTAAGATTAAATTGTCCAACTAAAATTTTATATATTCAAGTGAGGGAGATTTTAAATGTCTGTAAAAGTAAAAGATAGACACATATCAAAGCAAGATTGTCTTTATAAAGCACGCGACTTAATGGGATATATTTTAGTCTTAACTCGTCCTAGAGAATATGATAAGGATGGAAAACAAATTTGTAAGCCTGGACTGCTTGGAGAGGGTCAACCTCTTCAAGCGTTCGGGTACGATATAATTAAGTGCGGAAAGGGCTTACATGCTTGCTGTTATGAGGCATGTAAGATAAACTTGAAAGACAAAGAAACCCTTGCAAAGAGAAATGACTATCATAATAAAGCACTAGAATATTGTGATAGTATATTTCGACAAATCGACCTATGTATTTATTAGTATGCTCAGAACAGCAAAAAGAAAAGACGCTCTTTTGAACATCTAGCTAGATTGACAAAGAGAGTAAAAGAGTCAATCCAAGATAGAAAAAATAGAGATAAACTTATAACAGAGCATAGATATTCAGCTCCTAAGAGATATAGGAGAGGTCGATAATATTTTTCTACGGTTAAGTTCTGTATCTTTCGGTCCCGTAACTACAACAACTCGAACAACGTTTGCAATGTCAACAACGATGGATCTGCGAACAACAACAACTACAACAACAGCAACGGGCTCGCGCCGGATTAGATGGAGCTATCATGTTGCGAGTTAAGCTGCGGAGCAGCGCAAACGAGCAACGCCTAAATAGTACCCCGGAGTATATTATTATCCATCTAATTAAGGTTTACTCTGGATTGCACTCACTTTATGTGGGGAAGAGATTGAGAGACCATTAAAGAGCTTTGCTCTACAACTATCGAATAATATACTATAGGTAGATCTGCCTTTTCATCTAAGGAGAACTTAACCATTTCACTGAAAAAGTGGATAAAGTAAGACTGTAGACGTGGAGCTCGAGTAGCTACCACTATAGCTACATGATAAGGAGAAAGTATGTCTGAAATAAAACAAGATACTGCTTTCGAGCGTTTTTGTAGTTTTGACGCTATGTATGAGGCGTCTTATAAGGTATGTCGAAACGTTCGATGGAAAGATAGTACAATTAATTTTGGAGAGAATAGGATAGAAACAATTTTAAAAACAGAAGCTGACCTGCGAGCGTGTGAATACGAACAGCTTGTGTTTAGTTGTTTTTCGATAATCGAACGATGCAAACCAAGAGATATAAGAGCGTGTCATATCAACGACAGACTGGTACAAAATGCGTTATGTGAACAAGTTTTGCTACCAGAATTAACTCCTAGATTTATCTATGATAATTGTGCAACCCTAAAAGGAAAGGGAATAGACTTCGCTCTGGAAAGAGTTAAGAAACATCTCCAATAGGCTCATAAAGAGTATGGGTTAGGAAAAGATTTTTATGGATTAAGAATTGATATACAGAAATATTTTGATTCTATTGACCATGAATCTTTAAAGAAAGCAGCTAAACGGCTAATAAAAGATAAACTTGTTTATTAGTTATGTTGTTACTTGATAGATACATTTTCTTTTAAGCTAACAAAAGACACTTCGCCTATACCCGGTAAAATATATTACACAAGTAAGCGACACAAGTATGAAAGAGTTAATGTTACTCATTTCTAGCCTGGTCGTAAGTATTATGAATATGAAAGAAAGAGCCTGGGATTAGGAAGTCAAACGTCACAATTATTCGCATTGCTAGCATTGAACGAAATTGACCACTTCATAAAAGAAGAGTTACATATTAAGTATTATGGTCGTTATATGGATGATTTATACTTGCTCCATAATGACAGTAAATACTTGGCCGAATGTGAGAAACAAATAGAAATTCGCTTAAATAAACAAGGATTAAAGATGAATAAGAAGAAAACTACTATCACTAGAATTTCTCCTATTCACGCAGATGGCGAACGCCACGCTCCTTTTAAATATTTAAAGTGGAATTTTCATCTCACAGAAACTAATCATATAATACAACTTCCTTTCAAGAAAAAAGTAGCTCATCAGCGCAGAAAACTAAAGAAAATGTAGGCTTTATGGTTAGATAATAAAATTTCAACTGAAGAAGTTTAGAAATCTTATTAGGGCTGGAGGGCGCATATTTCTAAAGGAACTTGCTTTTATATAATTCAGGACATGGACAATTATTTTCGTTTATTATTCAAAGGAGTTGAAATAAAGTAATGTATATTCTATTAAATAGAGAGAATATAGTAGTTGATATTCTTTCAGAAGCACGTTACATTAAACTGCAATCCTCAAATGGTATTGTCGTTGCCTGCGAGGAAGAAGAGGGAACTGGGGTTATCGGCTCAGATAGTGATACTCATTACACTCTAGTCAAAGCCGATGTATTAAATCAACCTAATGCTGTTACAGTATTAGAGTTGGAAACAATTCCATCAAACGTCATTCCTAACTATTCAAAGTATAATCAAGAAGATGGTACTTTCATCGCTGATTTAGATTAGGCAAAATATGATAAACAAGAGGAAAACAAGAAACTATTCGCAGAGTATCTTGCTACCCACCCGTTAACTTGGGTCGATGGAAAAGAATATGGAATTACGTAGGAGGACCAATCTGAGATTAGCTTAAATCTCAATCAATTCTAGGTGGCTGTAGCTGCTGAAGTAGAAAATCCTACGCTTGAGTGGCACGCTCGACACGAAGAGTGTGTACCATGGAGTTTAGAGCAATTATCCGCTCTAAGTTTAGCTATTTCAAATGCGGTATATCCTAAATATCATTTAATGCAAGAATATAAAACTTAGATATTCGAAGCTGATTCAATAGATAAATTAAAAGCTATTGAGTTAAAATATGAAGATACCGACAGTAAGTAAAAATATAATTCTATTTGCGGTTGGAGGAACTCTATATTACGGTATAGAGCTCCTCTATAAAACTTTTATCAGTCTTGGAACCTGTCATTGGTCTATGTTCTTATTAGGCGGTTTATGTTTTTTATTGATAGGACTAATGAACGAGAACATTCTTTGGGAAGAATCCATTCTTACTCAAGGAATAAAAGGCTCTTTAATTATAACTGCTTTAGAATTAATTTTTGGTCTAGTATTAAATGTAAAACTAGGCTTAGGTATTTGGGATTATTCTCATATTCCATTGAATTTTATGGGGCAGATTTGCTTGCCCTTCTCTATTGCATGGTTCTTCTTGAGCCTTTTAGCAATAGTGTTAGATGATTACCTTAGATGGAAATGGTTTGGAGAAGAAAAACCGCATTATCACTTATACAGTAGACCTCCTTGCGAGGAATAAAAAAAAATAGGGAGAACCTTAATTAAAAGGTTCTCCCTATTTTTTTTTATTTTACATCAATAATAACAATAGCAATATCGCTTTCTGGTTTATCTTTTGTGTAGAAAGTGATTCCAGATCCTACAGTTGCATCAGCATAATCAATTTTACTATATTCCTCTAAATTAGAAGTATAAGTAATGATAGGTGGCACATTTCCCGCTTTTCCGCAAGTTAAAGCAGTATTAGAGTATGTCTATGTATACATATCTCCGTTCAATACCCATGATGCCGCGGCAAGAGTGGTTGTATAAGCTACAGATGTGCTACCAGTAATTTGGTTATCTGTTTCTGACTTGCTATATACATCCAAATTAGTTCTGGCTCGCGCGGCTGTCGTGCCTCCAGTTCCTCCAACCTAGATTGGAAGTGTACCAAATGTAGGTGCACCCGCAGTAATCGCGTATAAAGCACCAGCACCTTGTAAACCAGCCACACCATTTTCCGCATTTCCGATTACTAAACTGCCGGCTGCAATTTCAATCATTTTTAATGCTTCTGTTCCATTTCCTACTAGCAAAGCATTAACAGTTAATGTATCATGTCCAGTTCCACCCTACGCTACAGTAGCAGTCATATTTTTAAGAAAAATGTCGTCAATATCAATTTCAGTAACATTATTCTTTAAAACTTGAGCAGCATAGGCATTGACCTGTAGACGTCCGCCCTCTATATTACTTACATCAATAAATAAATTTCCTGTGTCCTCGCAGAAATAGGCGTATCCTTCATGAAGAGGTACATCATTAAGATCCTCTTCTGCGCCTTTAAAAATCTTAAATAAAGCCATTTTAGGCCCTCCTTTATACTCTCTAAATATAAATTAAGGTATTAAATCACTAAAACTTCCCCAAGATAGTAATTCTTCAATCTATGTTGCAGAATATGTCTATCTATCCTTATTTGTAATAGTTCCACCTATTAAGCTATTAATATAGTGAATACTGTAAGTTTTATTTGTTACTTCTCCACCATCTTCACTATTATAACTATTATCAATAAGGTTAGAAATACCGCCAGTTAGCTAGACTCTTCCCCACACTCCATCTGCGGCTTTATAATACCAGTAAAAAGTTTCTTGGTTAGTTTCATATTCTACCCACGTAATAGAGAAAATATCCTACGCGCTAATTTCTCCATCATAGTTTTCTTCAATATAATCTACACCATTCTATAAAGAATCTTTTAGCGTGTCTGTCTCATTTATTGTGTAGCTCTTAACGATATTAAGAGCCTCGCCAACAGGGCCTTTTAAATTGCCGGAATTTTTCTCCCATATACCAGAAGAATTTAATTCATATATATCTCCGGTTTCTGTATTTAAATATAAATCTCCAGCTTTCGCACCCTCAATAACAGTAGATGTTGTTGAATCAGAAATCTAAGTTCCAGAGTATAATTTTGATCCTCTAGGAATCTTAAAATCAATATTTATAGTGTCATCTGCTGTAATTTCATTGGATACAGAGCCAGTTTCGTCAATTCCAACAAAAGCAAATGAAGTAGTGTATTTAACCGCGGATGGCAGCCCAAAAACTAGCTTCCAGGCAGTTTGTTCTTCGTTAGTAAACTCCCTTGTAACCGTAGGAATTGTCGGCTCAAACTCAGAACCTTTATCTGTATATGGCTTTAATTCTGTAACTTCTATAGTAGGAAGAGGAGACTAAATACAAGCTATATACTAAAAAGTACAAGTGGTTCCAGTTTTATTGATTACTTTATAAATAAAACCGGTTGGTGCATTAATGTAATAATCACCAACATTATAATCCACAAAAGAATCATTAGTTTCTTCGTAAGTTCCTTCTGTTCTCTCGCCTAGTAACTCGCCATAGTAAAATTTAACCGCTTCTGGTAAACTAAATTTCAATACTGGCGCATTAATATTCGAATCATCCATTACTACAGATGGATTCTCCTCGGGTCCCACTACCGTAGTTTCTGGATCTCCCATCACCTAACTTTGAGGCAAGAAGAAATTAATAATTGGATTGTTTATATCATCAAAATTTATTTCAAATCTAGGTTTTTCATTAGCATCTAAAGTTGTAGTAATACCTTCCTATAATGACTAAGATACAGGTAGATAAAACTTAATTGCCGGTTTGTTGATAGAATAATCTCCTGAAACTTCTAAAGATACTCTTGGATTTTCACCTACATCTAATAATTCTACTAATGCAGTATTAATTACCTAAGATTGCGGTAAGGACAACTTTAAGCTAGGATTATTTATATCGGTCGTGTCTAAAGACGCTTCTGGAAGTTCATTACAATCCAGAATAGTAGTCTCTCCTAACTAGATATTCTAACTCTATGGTAACTGAAAAGTAAGCCAAAGTCTATCTAGATCGGTATTATCCCAAACCACGTTTGGATCTTCATCTGCATCCAAGACTTCTGTGTCATTTAAGCTAATTCTTGGTGTATTACCAGTCATGGAAGCTATCATCTTATAGTATAGGCCGCCCGCAGATCCGCTTCCATCTTTATCATTATAACATTTTTGCCAAAGAGTAGAGTTATAGCTTTTCCCATAATTCTATAAATCTTCATTCTTATAAATATCATAGTTTGTATCGCTTGGCAAACCATATGATACAACAACGAGATCACCTGGGAAGATAGAAGATGTCCAACCCTTTGATAAATCTCTATCCATCTAATATTTGCTAGTAAAGATTTCCTTAATATCAAAATCTCTACCTTTAGGTCCTCCATAGAAACTTTCCATAGTTTGACACCTCCTTATACATAGATAAAATCAATAATAACATTATACAAATCCTAATAGTTCTCTGGAGCATCAATATTATCAGGATTGGGTAACACATATATACCGTTTACACCCTAATTATACAAACTTAATGCTGTCTAATAAGCCTCTATATAGGTAGTCTAAATATTATTATATGAATCCCAGTAAGCTCTATATCCCTCTGGATCTGTATCCGGGTCTGGCATAACTGGATTTTCTTTATAAAATTGTTCCAAATCGTCTGCTCGTTTTTTATCCGCAGCCTACATTCCTTCAGTTCCCTACTCAATCGCCTACTAGGAGGCTTCTTCATCTTTTTCATACTTTCTAGGTCTAATAAAATACATATTAGTAATAGCTATGTCATCATCTAGTTCATATATTCCAGTTCTACCAACCATAATAGTCTTTGATTCATTCATAACTATTTTTGTGCCGGCAGGAGCCTATACCCCAACTTTATTAAATTGAGAGGCTCCTACCTAGGCAATAATATCACTAAATATATTCTACCCACTAGAGACGTAGCTACCACTGTTATTATCTATTACATTATAATATACTTGACCAACAGTTGGCATTATCTCCTACTCCTCCTTATACTCTCGTTAATACTTCCGTTGCAGTAATGCTCATAGTTCCATTATAAGCAAGAGGCAAAGTAAACTGAGTTATCTAGTAATTTCCACTAATGCCGCTATCTTTATCTTCAATATAGAGAATATTATTTGGCTCCATATAATACTTTGGTAAGCAAGTAATAGATATGGTTGTATTATAATTTAAATTCTAATACAACATTTCTCTAATCTTATCAAAACAACTCGCATTAGTAGAGCTTATTGAAAATAAATCATAGTATTCAGAAGTAAGAACAAAAAATCTCTAACCTATCCCTCGATATTCTGCTATCAAGTCCTAATCAAGTCCTTCAATAAAAATAATATCAGGGGCTTCCATATTATATACGGAAGTTATATCAGAACCATTAACCACTTTAGTCCTTCTGCCTATTTCATTTATTGAATATTTTCCCATCTCTGAACCCGTATCTATAAAATCTAACCAATAGTTCAAATTTTCTGGATTGTTAAAAACATCAGGGTTCCAATGATCGTATTCATCCCATTTCTCATTCAATGGATCATATAAATTACGCCATTCCGCGATTAATTCGGAATCATAGTAGTTATCATATACGCTATTAGTTACCTGCGCATTTAATGCTCTACGGTACAGCTCTTCTCGCCACTCATCACATGGAGACCCGATTAATTTTGTTTCATATCCAGATACAGAGTAATCACTAGCTATATTATTAAAATCATATCTTACTATTAGTCCAGTTTCTTTATCACTAATAGCCCACATATAATACCCAGCCAAATCTATAATAGGTTTGGTATCAATAGCTAAATGGTATCTAATGTCCACTTCTACATCAGATGTAGTTTTTCTTTTACCCCAAACATAAAAATCATTTTTAATATTATCAAACTTTGGACTGCGGGTTATCGCAGTCGTGGTATCAAGCTCGGTTAAAGAATATAAGAATTTAGCATTATTATAACTCTTTACATAGTTTGCTGGCGTAAGTTCAGTTAAAGGGCTTCCAGTATTAAGATAGTTCTTTATCTCCTAAAAGATAAAACGACCGTTTATATCATAGAAATATTCAAAATTTCCAAGAACATCCACTATCTTATCTAGTAATGCAGTTACAGTATCACCAGCATCTAAAATCAATTCACCGGGATATGTAAATTCTGTTTCTTTATATCCAGCATCCTATCCATAGCTTACCATATGCGGGAAGTCTGAGCTGGGAGAGAAATCCATACTCTCATAATTATTACTAAAATATACTGGTTTGTCACCAATATACTTAACCAACATTTTACAGGTTTCCTCTATATCTGTAATAATTATATTCTCTATAGCTTCCCCTCCCCAGTGGTTTACCGCTTCATATATAATCTGGAATATGGTCGGATATACAATCTCTATATCTCCATCATTCTTCTATATGTAACTTTCATGGAGGGTAATAGAACCTGGAAAGGTACCTCCCGCAGTTCCATCTAATAAACACATCTTATCTTTTCCATTTATAGAAATTGTCCATCCAGAAGTCGATCTTGCTATTGATGCATTAGACAAGACAAATAGTCCGCAAGGAAACCAAATTATATCTCCATAACTAGAATAAGATCTTAAGGGGTTATTATATCCAACAAACACTTTAACCTTTTTGTTTATCGAAATCTCGTTATCTATATTCTCTATATCGCTATTATTTCCATCGGCTAGCATAGTTAAACTAATTGTTCTGCGCACTGAAGATGAACCATTAACACTTAAACTTCCTGCTGTTATGCGACCTTGTATCTCTCTAATAGGTTTTTCATCGAAAGAAAGCAAAATAATTTTCGCATAATGGGTTTTAATGTTTAACTTATCAAGGGCAGTAAGAAATTCCATATCGTTTAAATAATCAAACATAATACTATTCCACCTTCATACGCATTTGATTTGTTAAACACTTATAGTTTATTACACAGAATTGAGCGCTTTCTAGAGCGATATATTTAATCATATTATCCAATGGGTTAAGTGTATATCTCCCTGTGGGACCGATTTTTGCAGTAATAGGATTACTTCCATCAGCATTTGAGCTAAGAAGAATAGTAGTTCCTTCGTCTGCTTCTATATCGAACAAAGTAATATCACTAAAAGTGTAATAAATCTCTCCGTCTGTTAGCTGTCCATCGCTACTTAATTCAAAGTGTGTATTATATATAAGCTCAACTTGCTTTTGTGTCTCTTCTTTTATTATCTCGTAGATATTTACCGTTTTATATAGATTAAAAGTCGTATTATCAACAATAATATCTCCTTGTTTATCCCTAACTAGAAATTTTTCCATATTCGCAGGAACATTACTAAATATGCGATATGTGTCACTATTCTTATAATCATAGTTATAAAACTTTAAAACACCATCTGTTCCTGTAAATATTCCAGAAATCTAACCCCAAATACGAGAAGCATCAATAGCAGAAACAACTCCCACTGAAACATCTTCAACCTAATTTAACTGACAAACATAATTCACAATAATAGGAACTGTTGATGCAGATAGAGATAGAGAATTAACATTCTCACTTAAATGATACATTCTACCTGGTGCAACTAAGATCCTTGAACCATTAACATTAATTTCAATAGTCGCAGATTCAGGCCCATCAAGAGCAAGAATTAAATTTTCACATTCCTCAATCTATCTATCATACTCAGAAGTATCTTCTTCATTACCTGCGGCTTCCGCTCTAAGAGCTTCTAATTCTAGTAGCTACGCGGTTAGATCTATCTTTGGGTATTGTTCAACTAGGATATCAGTAACCTAAACTAAGTTTAGTTTATACCCTCCACCTATGCTAACCTCTTCCTATTCTCTTATCTTTGCGTATAAGTCTATATTTCGACCATAAATTCCGCTTATCTGCCCAAAGGAATTTATTCTATCTTCGCTTGCTAAACTCTCAAATTCACCAATATCAATTATATTAACTTCATTTAAATTTTCTATGGTGTTCTCTAATACTTCATATGCCGTAGCAGAAAAAGAATAGAGCATGCGGCCGACCGTATTATTCGGAGTCAAAGAAATATTAAGCAAGCCTATAACTATATTCCCTTCGGTTGGAGACTTAAATAATTTATAGTTAAAATCATTTAAAAATTCTTCTACCTTTTCTCTAAAAGCTCTTTCAATGAAAACATTATCATCTGTTAAATCAGTTGAAATAGATAATTTACTCTCATTAGTTGAGACTTCTGAATGAGTTGTCTATCTCTCTTGACATTTTCCTCTAACCACATTTTTGATAGTAAACTTATCTTCTGGGATTGCAAGTTTGCCATTATAATAAAGGCCATCATCATCTAGAGAGAAGAATGTCTAATATTCATCCATCTAAAAACTAATCAAACCAGAAATAGGAAATTCTGCATAGTAAGCATTACCATTCTAAATTAAATGAGGGTATTTATCTCCTAAAGTATCCTATTTACTTCTTAAAGTGGTATGTTTAAAGCTGGATAAGGTTTGATTGAGTGATAGTTTTAACTATACTCCATCTCTATAAATATAGCTGTGCTCAAAATCAACACTACGACCTTGGTTAGAGGTTTCATATACCTAGGAAGTCCGCAATCCTGCGGAGTTCTCTTGCTATATAGCGTATTTGTATCTAATTCCGCTTTCAATAATAAAATCGGTATAGATTAGTGAATCGTTCAAAACCTAATTAGAAAATTTAAGATACTTCAAATCTTCCCATATCTAATAATTATCTTTCTCTGAACTTCTAGTTATTACATAACTTCCACTTAATACATCTTTTGCTGTGCAAAAAATCTTTATACAACCATTCTCTTTGCAATATATATCGCTATCTTCAACTCTTATAGATACTCCTTCTAAATCACCTAGATAAGTTCGACTAACAGAAAAATTATACTAATCAGACTCTCCCTCATAACCATTGACGGTAATAATAGAGTACACAACAGTATAATCTTTACTATTAGTTAATACTGTTTTAAATCTATGAGTATCTGTATTATTAATAGAGCCATTATGCTAGATCCACCCAGAGCTTTCGATTAAATCACTGAGATCCTACGAAGAACCTTTGTATAAATCAAATTTATATTTATCCAATAATTCATTACTACTAGATTCAATCTTGTAACTGCCAATAAATAGCGGTGTTAAAGTTGCTTCTACTCGTTCTGTAGATATAACATCTTCTCGCTTTGCCTCGTCGTTTTCTATAATAATAGTCGGAGTATCTATCGCTTTAATTACCATTACAGTAGACCATTCAGAGAAAGCTCCTTCATCTATTTGCTATTGTTTCCATGTTGCAAATTCATCTACCGAGGTATACATAGGATTAATTCCAAAGCGCATCTGCACTTTATATAAATACCCTGGCTACCAAGATTCGAACAATTCATTTTTATTGATTGATACAAAATACTAATTGCCCAGGGAACCAATAGCAGAGGGTGCTTTATAGATTGTCCCATCTGGGTATTGATTTGTATTAACAATGCTTTTATTATTCGACTAACGCACTATTCTTACCTATATATGTCCTATATCATTAAAAGATGTAATTGACTGTAAGGTAAAATAGATTTGATATACATTCACACTGGCTAGAAACGCTGGCTATGTGCTCTACAGAGTAGGCGGGTAAATACTAATTGGCATAGTTAACGCCTCCTTTTTCTCATCTAAGATATTTAAAAAATCTTATATCATTAATAAAGATAATTGGCCAAAAGGCTGACGAGTTTTATTCCTCGTCAGCCTCCACCATAAAGTATAGAATATTCATAACCTTTAAAGGAATATCATATCCCTACAAAATATCAATAGAAAAGGTAGCTAATGGAACGCTAGTATTTACAGCTAATAAGTTATTTAGTTCTTTATTCGCCGCGTCTCTTTTCTCTTCTGGGATTGAATAAGTAATATCGTCTACTTGTTCTCCATACCTTTCAATAATTTTCTTGCGCTCATTATAAATATCCTCAGCAATAGAAGAAAGAATTTTTAAATTTCTTATCACCGAATATGACACACTTGCGGGAAGGCATGATTGATCTTGAACTATATTACTTAATCCCTCGGTTATTTCTAAAATATCCTTGTTTGACATTTTCATAATTAAAACTCCTTTTTCTCTTATGGCGAAACCGCATCCGCCAATGCTTCAAATAATGCTGCACTAATCAAGGTTTCATCCGCAGTAACTCTTGAAGTCCCGCAGGCAGATGCCATAGAATTATAAATGCTTGCGGTTATCCAATCTCCACTTGAAACTTTCAAATAATCATATGAAGAATACTAACTTGATTGATTGCGCCAACTTTTATATTTACCAACCTAATCGGCTAATTCATTCCAGTTAGCTGCGGTGGCATAATCTGCTATATAATCTCCCGGGCTACACCCAAAAGAAAAACCAGTTGGTTGTGTATATACAGTTACACTATCTGATGCAGACCCCAAGCTAACTGTTGTCCTAGATGTAGTCGGACCAGTTGTTGTTGTTACATCTTTATAAATTGGATTTCCTTCCTCGTCTTTTCCTACCTCTTCTCTATGGGTAGACCATCTAGTTACAGTAGTGGTTTTTGTGCATCTAGCACTCAACGTCCCTCTTACCGTATTTGCCCTGCCCGCAGTTAAACCAGTAAAGGTATGAGTTGGTTCTTTAGAGCTAGAAGTTCCTCCATCACTAAAACTCCAACTCCATACTGTATTACTATAAGAGATAGTAGTTCTAGAACCATTTTTACTATCTCCGGTTGTGGTTGTTCCAGAATCGCTTGGATATACCCATCCTACCGCAGTACAACTTATTGAAGCATATCTCTATCCAACACTAGAATAAGAGGGAGAGTGTAAGGTTACAGAACCCATATATAATCACTCCTTATGCAAACTAGGCATAAATACCTTTCTATCCAGATTTTGGTACATTCATGTTGAAATTTTCTGCATTTACCCAGATACCTGCTCCCTCAGCATTTAAAGCTATATTTCTTGCAGACTAAAGAATAATACTCTATCCCTAATCAAGTGTCCTAATACCAATATTGTCAGTAACACCATCATCATCTCTACCTGGTACATATCCTAAAAATCCAAGATAAGTATTCCAGCGACCATGATCATTATAATATATTTGTACCTATTCTGTCTATACTAAGCCGTTAAACAATCTTGTAGTACCATTCTCTAATCCATCTTCACTAATAGTCCACCCGCCGATTTCGCCATTATCACAGGTTAAAGTAGTCGCATTAATATCTCCACTAATATCTACGTTATCAGATTCAAAATCCTCACATACAATCCTACCATTTGAATATAGAGTGGTTCCGCCTCCAGAGATTCTACTTGGACTAATAGTCCACCCGCCGATTTCGCCATTGTCTGCATAAATAGAGCCATTAATCGTTGCATTTTTACACTACATCTCACCTGAACTGGTAACATAAAAATAAGAAGAACCAGAGAAAACAGGTCTATCTGCTGTGCTGCTAGAACTAGCTCCAGCCCAGAAACGATAAGTTCCTGAACTTGCTATACCGGTTCTGTAATTATCGCTAGTAAGTTTATTAGAAGAAAGAATCCATCCTCCAATATTTCCCTATTTAGCAGTAATTAATCCACCTTTAGAGACAGAAAACTTAGCGCTTGAAGCAGTTGCACTACCAGCCCACATAGCAAAATCATTATTATTTGTAGGTGTAGATGTATTAGTAGGCGACTGGCTATTCAATTCGACTCTTGTTGAACCAGAACCGCTATACAGTCTATTGGTTTCAATAGTCCAACCATTAGACCCAGTTTTTGTACCACCTATCTTGCCGGAAGAAGCATAAATAGTTCCTGAAATTTCAGCATTGGCTGCATTTACAGTACCATTATACTTTACTGTGAAAACACCGCCACCGATTTTAATAGCCTCTGTAGAGCCATCAGCTTTAAGATCTGCTAGTGTAATAGTCATTCCATTGGATGCGTCTCCACCTTCACCAGAAGAATTTCCTCCTCCATAAATTTCGGCAGAGGTACCATCAATAATAATCTACCCACCACCAGTTTTGGATCCAAAGAAGGCTGTACCATCTTCCATTAGACCAAAGGTATTAACTCCTGCTTTATATCCATACAAACCAATTTTAGACTAGACACTATCTTTCCCCATTACTACACCAGTAAAACGATTAAAGCTATCTTTTTCTCCTGCGCCTATCTATGGTGCCAAAATATACTGACCATTTTCTTCATCAATTTCAAGCTATGTACCATCCCACCCATTAATTAATTCATTTCCATAGGTGTCAAGATACAAGATAATTGGATGATAAATACATTTTCCCTCATATTCACACTTTAACAATGCAATACTATTATCTTCAAAAATAAAGCTAGAAGCCGGTTCTAAATAGTAAAGACCATCCTATTCTTCTATTGTTAATATTTCTTCTACAATAGAAGTAATATTCTTGCTCTAATCAACTTTGTTGACAATAAATTCAATATTATTATTATAGAACTAGGGATTTACTCCAGAAGCAGTATATTTAATATAAGAAGGAATAGAGCTAATATCAATACTCTCTATTTCTTGATCAGAAAAATTAACAGCGACATCAATAGGATAATTACTATAAATATCATAAGTTCTATTATTCTTATTATCATTAATAGTAACTTGTACTTTCACATAACCGCCAATGGGAGTAGATACCAGTTGATTATCTCCACTAATTATCTTGCGGTCATCCAAGGTGCTATCCCCAATATTAACATTAACCCCTGTCCATTTATAGGTCAATGTATAGTTTCCATTGTCGTTAATTAACTCTCCATCTTTATATACGTAACATCTTAAAGGTAAAGTATTTTGCCATGAGTTATCCCTATAGATAAGAGGAACCAGGCCAGAAAGTTTTAGACCAGTATTTTCATCAAAAGGACGAATTGCAGTAACATAGGTCGTACCATTAGTACCCTAATCTCCATCTTTTAAGAATAAAATCTCTTTCTAGAAAGAGTATCTCTATTCATCCATAGTAACTATACGAACTAAGATAGTATTATTATTAAAATTAACTTTATACTTCTATTTAATAGTATAATGTAAAATATTGCTATTGTCAACCCAAAGATTTTCTATCATAGATTCACTAGGATTATATCTTGAATTAGTGATATTTTTCCCATCTGGGCCAATCCATTCAACCTTATAAGAAGTTCCAACTCCATCTTTCCAAGTTAAAACAACCTAAAGAGTTCGTTCCTTCTCAGCATCTTCTATTGTTATATCTCCGTTTGCATCATATCTAAAGGTATCTTCTCCATTATAAGTGATTGTAACATCTTCCTCGGAAGAACTATTTGTGACAAGATGTTCTAATACACAAATAATCTAGCTATGCTCTTTATTATAAACGCCGCAAACAAAAGTAACAGAAGAATATAGCAGTAAATTAGTTACAGTGATAGAATTTTGTTTTAACCCTACTGCGGTATAACTTCCATCTGGATAAAGCATATACCAATCTCCAATTAAAACAGTATCATCTGCATTGTTCTAAATTTGAATGATAATATCTTCACCAACCGTAGTTTGATCTAACTCAAAACTATAGTCACTTGTTAAGTTATAAATCGTTGTTTCTGCGCTTAATGTCACGCTATCATTATATACAACGATCAATTTATACTACTTTTGATACTCAACCTATTCAGCATTAAGTGTCAACGTATTGCTCTCGGACGCTGTGACGGGAGCCCATCCTACCCCAGCATTTTTGTCGTACAAATCGCTCCCTAGTAAAACACTTACATCCCTCTCAAACCACTTACATTCACAGGTTTCTTCGTTCATAATATTATCGCCCTAATAAATCAATCTACCAACCAAATCAAGAGAAGAGATCTCGTTAGTGAATGAGTTTCCTCGCGGGGCCGATATATCTAAATAATATAAATTATCAGTTAAATCTTTCTGTTCAACAAACTGAATCTCTATATCCTTTACAAAAATATTAGGTACAGTTCTATTCTCTTTATCTGTAACTATACCAGATTCTACATAACGATCATAGACAAAGTTTTCTTCAAATAATTTAATTTGTTTAAGTCCAGTTAAATAATTTTTTTGAGTTTTTATGACTACAGATTGCGGGCTGTAGACCTAAAAGCGATATGGATCTCCATTAAAAGAACTTAGATCTAGTTTATAAGAAACTATATCCCCACTTTTTGTGAAAAACTATATATCTAAACCATAATTTCCTTTTGTATGTTCACAATGGAAAGTAGTCAAGAAAGAAGCCTTGATTCTAATAAGTTCGTTATTATTTGCGTATTGTTGGAATAATCCATGATAGCCCTCTTCAGTACCGTCATAAATAATCTATTGACTTAGATTACTATCGGCAGGCGCTCCAGCTACAACGCCCCTTTCCGCACTTTTATTATATTCATACATGGTATCAAAGGTTGGGCTTTTCTCTATTATTGAATTAGATAAAGATAGCATCTCTCCGTATGATAGCGACTATTCACTTGTTTTACATACTATTCTTTTCCTTGCTGACAAGTCATCTTGAGGTATGGTAACGTATACAGTATCTCCTACTTTATATTGCTTTTTTACATCATCAGAAAAAGCAGATACTATATTACCAGAATATTTAACTTTATATTCTCCAGTATCAAGATTAACTATACTATTGATCTCTGCTGAAACAGTTTTATCATAAGTTAATTTTGATAGTGCTTTATCAACAAGAATATCTATTGTCTAAAAGATAGATTCAGAAGCTGTATTCATATTCTTCCTCCTTTTACTCATAGGGAATAATAGGGGAGATTTTCTCCCCTATTATTCTTTTCTTCTATTCGCCCATTGAGTAGCATCATCCGCCAAACTACGAATAGCATCTTGAATTTCATCAGAAGATGTCGCATTGGGGAATTCAACTCGTTCAATATTTATATTTGGCTAAACCACATTATCTGTCGGCGCAATCTAGGTATTAGTTCCCAATCTAGATGCCATAATACTAGAAATAGATAATGCATTTCCATCAAGAGTTTTCTCAATAGAGGCTATAAAACTAGGTCCAAAGGCTCTCATAGCAGAGACCGCCGCCAAGATATTTTTCGTATCCTCTTGATTTAAAACTAGCTCTTTTTCATGCAAGAAAGCTAATTTAGCATTATCAAATTCTCCGGTATATCCTCCAGTATCGAAACCACTTATCTAACTTTCTTTTAGCCATCCATAGGCAGAATTATTAGACTGCACATGGATTGGATATGGTCTACCCTTAGCTATATTTGTTATTCTAACCTTTTTACCTGGACCACGTCTACCAGCAGGATCAGTACCATAAGAGTCATGATAATAAGTTCCGCCAATATAAGTAACTTCGTCTCCTACTTCGGGGATTCCATTACCCCCTCCGGTTCCACTGCTAGAAGACCCACTACCACTATTACCTGAGTTACCTTTATCAGTATCAGAAGATTGACTTGAATCAGAAGAAGGTAAGTCATCTTTATCTATACTTCCTGCACTTTCTATTGTGCTACCAGCAGCTCTAGCGGCTTCTTCAAGCGCTCTTATATATTCTCTGACTGAATCGGCCATATCTAAATACTCTTGACTTAAATCTTGAATAGTGCTTATCTATTCTAACATCTAAGTAACGGCATTTGATCCAGCCTCAGAGCACAAATCAGTAGAAGTTGAAACATCGTCGATATAATCTTTTAAATCATCGAGACTTGTTCCAGTCTAATCAGCCACTCCAGAGACAGTAGTTTGATAATCTTCCATTGCTTCACTTGCTTCGTCCATGGCTTTAGATAGAAAATCTTCAAAATTTCCAGCATTAGAAGTCATATTAGCAAGATCTTTTGCAAAAACATTATCAAATAAATCAATAAGTTTTGTATTACTTCCAACTATATCTTGAATCTATTCATTATCGGATAATAACAAATCAATAATACTAGAGCCAGAGTTAGCTATAATATCCTGAATTTCTTGACTTGTAATTCCAGTTAGATCACTTACCTCGTCTCCCGCAACAATAGCCATATCAATTAAAGCTTTATTACCGGCTTTGGTCATATCCTAAATAGCGATCTGTTTTTCGTTCTCTAGATCCTTAACCTTCTGCGTATAATAAGAATAGATTTCTTGCGCGCGGGCAGATCTTTCCTCATCAGTCAAGGTCATATCAGAATAAATCTCTTTTATTTTATCCTGACATTCCTGCCAAGTAGAAATAATTTCTCCAGTAACATCTTCAACCTATTGTTTAGCTATATTATACCATTCATTCTCTGCATCAAGTAAATTCTATTCCGCATCTGCTATCTAACTCGCATCTGCGGTATATTGATAATTCCAGTTACCTTGACTATCTCTTACTAATCTAAGTTGATTCTTTGCATTTTGAGCATCTTCAAGAGCCATCTGAGCCTAAAGAACATTATACTTAGCTTCAAGAATTTCTAGATCATATTCAGATAGAGTATTATTCTCTCTACGAATATCAATTTCTTCTTGTAACTATTTCAACTAATCTTTCATTTTAGAATTAGTGGCTTTATCAATATCCTATTGAAGTTTATTATACCAAGAAGATACTTCATATGCTTCATTTACTTTATCTAAATATCTATCTTCTTGCTCAATGTAATGATCGAACTTGTCTTGTAGCAAATCTAAGCCAACTCCGCCAGAAACCGCCTATCCAAATTCATATACGGCTCTTTCAATAGCCTAAGTATACATTTCTTGTGCAGTTTCCATAGCAGCTTGCGCGGAACTTAACATCGCCTATTGAGCTTCATTATATTCTTCTAATAATGCATCTCGATTAGCTTTTAAACCATCATATGCCGGATCTGTTTCATCGCCGTCTAACGCATCTAACGCACTCTAGGCTTCTAAAAGTTCCTATTTAATACCGTCGTACCACTATTTATTTAACTGCGCATTTGCTATTTGAGCTTTCATTGTTTCTTCGCTTACTTTTTGGAGCTATTCAAATCCTTCTTCGGTTTTATATGTAACCCCCTAAAGTGTATACAATTCTTTTATAAGTCCAAGAACTGATTCATTATGGTCAAGTTGATCAGTAAATTCAGCGAATCTTTCAGATGCAGCGTCTAATGCATTTGGCAACATTTCTTCAAGACCTTCTACCCAATCAAGTAGAGCTTCTGCGGTAGAAATTATTTTACCCTATAAATCAGATATTTTACTTATAATTCCATCAATATTGGTTGCATCCGTTGCGTTAGCCAATTCTTCTTGATAACTCTTAAGTGTTTCTTCGTAATCCTTGATTATTTTTATATTTTCGTTCACACTATTTTCATCAATACGAGCGACTTCAATACCATGAGTTAATTCATCACCAAATGATTCTGCAATCTTTTTAGTTAATTCACGAACAGCATCTTTAGCATCTTTTATTTCTATTACAACTTCAAGTTTATATTCAATCTAGCTCAATCTATTGTCTGCGATGCTTCTCTCTAGTTCTTCCTATTCATCCTTTACTTCTTGAATTTTGTCAAGAGTTTCTTCATATTGGGCGAGAGCATCCTAACGAGCTTGGAATAATTCATCAGCAGCTTCCTTTTGTAACTGCCAACTATCATATTCTGCCTATCTAGCTTCCTATTCATCTTTAGTAAGATTACTAAAGGTAACTAAAAAAGCATTATAATCTGCCAAGAAATTATTATTATAATCATCTATTATAGATTGAAGAACACTTTGATAACCTTCAATTTCTCCATTTTCATCAAAAATAAGAGAATTATTAAACAACCCTTGAAGATCTGCCTAGTCTTTTGTAAGATAAATTTCAGCTTCATTAAGTAGTTTGTTATAATTAGCTTGCTATTTCTCTAATTCTTGAAGTTCTCTCTAGTATGCTTGAAGTTTATTAGCTCCATAAGCTCTATCTATATTATTTTCAATATCATCTAATAAATCGTTCTAATTCTCAATCTCACGAGTTATTTCATGGTATCTATCTTCAATATCCTTTAGAGTCTTTTCATCTTCTTCGTCATACTTAGTGCCTTCATTATCTCCGCCACTACCAGAATCATCTTTTCCCAAGTTCGCCTATGTTTTATCCAAAGACAAATTAGCACTTTTTAAAGCCGCAATTCCCGCATCAATAGAGCCGATCTAAGCATCAATCTAATTTCGTTCTAACTATAATTGCTCTAATCCTTGATTAATAGCTTCATCTAATACAGTAGTATTATTCTTTGCTGCTTCAAGTATGGCGTCTGTCATTGTATCAATTTCAGCATCTGTAGTAGCGTAAGTGCTTTCAGAAGTTTTTGATCCTGTTGCTCCAACCTATACATTATTTACGCCTTCAAAATTTACGGGATTATACTGTGCATTACCCGTAGGAGCTGCTTTTATGGCTTCTGATACTCTAGTAACAGCTAACTAAACTTGATTTAATGCTGTAATTTGAGATGCGGCACTTTGGTTGGCGGCCTCTTCTGCATCATCATATGCCTATTGAGCATTTTCTGCATTAGTTTCGTGCATTAATCCTAATGCTTCAACTAGGCGAGAAGCATCTTCCGAAATTTCTTGATTAGACTAATCTGCCGCATCAGCTTCTTTTTCTGCTGCAACTTCTTTAGAATCTGCTTCTGCTTTATAAGCCGCCGCGGTCGCGAGCGCAGATGCTTTTGTAGCAACATCCTAAGATTTTAATCCAGCCTATAAAGCAGCAATTCCTTTATCAATAGCATCTCTTTTTGCTTCTAACTATGTTTTTTCTGCTTCTAATTGTTTTATCCTTGCCTATCTATCCGCTTCTATTTCAGACTATTTGCCATCAATAAAATCATTTACTACCTATTTATTTAATAAAATAGTATTTTCAGCGGTTTCTTTAGCATTAGTAAGCATTGCACCATAGCCAGCTGCAATTATCTCTTGCGCTCTGTCATAGGTTATTTCTAGTCCATCTTCTAGGTATCCTCTTAACTAATCTATTTCATTAGCAAGACCAAATGCCTAATCTATATCAGAAGCAAGATCAGCATCTATTGAAACCTAAATTTTATACTCTGTATTCTTTAGTTCTTCAAGTTTATCCTATAATTCCTAAATTTGATCTAATGGAGCATATCCAGCATCTTGTAATCTAGTAATTTCCGCTTCTAGCTCAATAATTTGCCTTCTCTATTCCTCCGCTGCAGATTCAAGACTAGAAGTTGCATTTGCCTCTTCTTGCTCTTGTATTTCTCGAAGTGCCTCAAGGTAGTCATGCTAATTAGTAAGTTTTAACTAACCAAGATAATCATATTTTGCAATTAACTAATCTACATACGCTAATTGATCATTATCTAATTTTTCTTCATTTTGATAAGCAGTAAGCAATTCTCCAATATCATCAGCGGCAGTTTGGCTTGCGCTTGCCTATCCTAAATAATAACTTATTGGGTCATAATCCGATAAAGCCTAACTAACAGCATTGGCATAATCTTCACCGTTTTCATATCCTAAAATTGCCCACTCTTCTTCACTAACTCCAGAAAGAGAAGATTCAAGATTGTTTAATATATTCTAGACTTGTTCAGGAGACAATTCACCAAGATTGTCAAATATAGTATCTTGCCCTTGAACAAATCCCAATAATTCATTGCCGATCCCTTCACCAAATTCATTTCCGACCTCTTGTAGTTTTACAACTGCTTCAATAGCGGTATCTGCAAGAACAGCATCCTCTCCAGCGATCTACTCAAGGACTTCCTATTTAGCAAGATAATCACGTATATATTTGTCACTATAATCTACATCATTACCTTCGCTATCTATAAAAAATCCTCGACCGGCGTTCATAAAGAAATTACCATTATGGTCATAAGTTAATCCCTACTATGCAGCAAACTCCTTATGAACTTCCTCATCTGTCATAGACTTATACTTATTCAATGCCTCTTGATACATTTCCTCTTGATCAATATTGGCTATCGCTGTATCTACTGCTGCTTGGGCAGAGGAATCAAGCTCCTAATAATCACTGTTATTAGCACCTGCATAACTTCTTACGATTTCCTATGCCAAAAAATTGTTCGCAGCAGTTAATTGATTCATTGAATTGGCAAGAGAAATTAAATCATCAGAGTGGCTCATAATAGAAGATTTTAACGCATCAGTCATACCAGTAAATTGGTCTAAATCAGATTCTATTAATCCACCAGTTTCCTAAATCATCTATAATATCTAATCTAATTGAGTAGATGAAATATTGGCAACAGTAGCACTATCAGTAACATACGTAATATCGCGTCTTAGCCCTGTCTTATCTGCTTTTATCTACGCGTCATTTGCTCTCTGTTGACCAACATAATCAGCGATTGCAGCATTGGCTGTAATTCTTTCTTGCTATTTCTAATATTCCTATAAATTATCAAAAACTATTAATCCTTCACTATTTCTCTTAACCTAAGACTACAGTTCAGTGTTATTTTTAACTAATTCTTCAGCTGCCTCATTTGCACTATTTAAAGCATCTTCATATTCTTGAGTACCCTTAGTTAATTCCGATAATCCATCTACTGCTTCCTAATAATCAGCAATAGTAGAAGTTAATTCTTCATAAGAGCTTTTTAAATTTTCATGCGCTTCGGTCAACTTTTCGCTTTCTTCTGCCGCAGCTTTCGCGGCATCGGCATCTGCATTATATGCTTTTACTAGTGCAAATATACCTACCGCTATAGCGGCAATAGCAGCAATATAAGGAGCTATCATAATGAGTCTAGCTGCCATAGCAGCATTACTAACCTATGTAGCAGTAGCAACTTCTCCTTCTGAAACAGCTAGAATTTTATTAGCTGCTGTTTGAGCTG